>ERZ1669251.54-NODE-54-length-52728-cov-11.303040_pt1 | contig 52728 bp, 60 predicted proteins | sample MGYA00579294_ERZ1669251 | MGnify/ENA primary metagenome ERZ1669251 (study PRJEB41166, sample SAMN08046056) | hot springs metagenome | biome: hot spring; feature: acid hot spring; material: thermophilic sediment; isolation source: thermophilic sediment from acid hot...
CTAAACTTGTATGGGTATGGAAGCTGAGGATCGAACCAGTATGTAGATGCATATGGCGGTGAAAAGAGTGTGGGTTCATAAATATATGGTTCAGCTACGGCCTGTACACCGTATAATGACTGAAGGTATGAATAGTCTACAAGGTCAGCTATGGCTCTTCTGAAATGAACATTACTGTAAGGATACATAAGGCAGTTAAATGCTATGCCGTCGAATGCATAAGATAAAGTCAGGTTTGTATAAACGTTAGGAGTAGCTTGGGCTGTAATATACATGCTGGGCGTTAATGACCATTCCATTGCTTGAATCTGGCCTGAAGTTAACGCAAGAAACGCGTCTTGGTCGCTTGTGTATACGTTAAATACAAGCGTATTTATCAAAGGCCCATGTGTGTGAACTTGAGATGGAGCTAACATCGGAGATTGAGCTACAGCAGGGCTAACTGAAAATCCTAGGGCAATTATTGCCATGAATAAATACAGATATTTGTTGTTCATTCGTATTTTATTCAACCATAAATACTATATAAACTTTTCTTATTCAAAATTTTGAATTTTTATTGATCTTTAACTTTTCTAATATATTATCAATTATAAAATTAACCGGTTTATTTTGTGCATCAATAATATATACTCCAGCTTTAAGGTTACATTTTAAAGGATCGTGGAAAATTGTCTCTGATTTAATTTGTTTTATTTCTTCAGGAATTTTAATATCATTTAGCAGCTCTATAGGTATACTTATGATTTTTTCATTATATATGCTGCCTCCAGGCATAAAAATTGGACTCGAAATTTTTACTTCGATTTTGTTTTCATAAGTAGCAGGTGAATCTAAACTGCATATGTATAAATTTACTTTTCTGTTTTGGCAACTCCTAGATAGCATAATTAAATTTATCAGAATATTTCTCAACTCACTTTCGGATTTATTAAAAGGTATTATTGCAAGTAAATTCTGACCATTATAAAGAAACTTATAAGCTAAACAATAACTTTCGTAACTCCCATCTATAAACACCGAACGTTCTCCTTTTTCGTTACAAAACCCACCGGACCCATACGTTTCATACTGAACCAAATAGTGTAAGCCATTTATCTCGAGAAGTTTAAATATTTCTTTGGGTTCAATTTCGCTGATCCTCCCATTTTCAGATATGCGCAAATAATCTTCTATAAGTTTGTAAAGATCTTCTTGAGAACCTTCTTCATAAACAAAGTTGATGGGCTTAGTCTTCGCGGTTTTTTCTATGTAAGCTGCAACATCATTTGTTGAATTAAACCTGAACGCATAATATGCTTTATCAACACCGCATAGTCTTTGATAATTTTCGAATGAATCTAAATCCCTAGGCTTAATTACCAAGTAATTATTAAACGCTGTGCTTTTTTCTTTAATTAGTTTTTTTATACAGTATGCCTCTTCTTTGCTCTTAGTTTTTAAAATAATATGGCCTTTCATCAAACCTAAATAAGAAGCTCAAAGGTTTTAGCCTTTGACCTTAAAGATATGAATGTTTCGGTATATGTTACGCCATCGATAGCCCCTACTTTATCTGTGATGAGCGAGTGAAGGTCTTCTATAGATTTTGCTTTAAGGAAAACCAGAAAATCGTATCTACCCGTAACCTCTATTACGGTTCTAACTTCTGGCATTTTATAAAGTGTTTCATAAACCAAATCTCTCTTCTTCGATTCTGCATTTATGCCTATTATAGCTAAAACCTTCCATCCTAGCAGCTCATCATTTACTACTGTTGTAAAGCCTTGTATATAACCAAGCTTTTGTAACCTTCTTATCCTCGAATAAACAACGCTTGGATCAAGATTTAGCTTCTTGCTGAGCTTAGGAATGCTCTGACTTGCATCTCGAGTAAGTTCAGTTAAAATTTTAATATCTTTATCGTCTATTTTTAAAGATTTTTGCATATGTTAACATGTTAACAAAAATAAAAATTTAAATTTTATGGAAATCTTAATTAAAAATTCTAGAGCTCTGGTAAATTAAGCGTTGCCTTCAAGCCTTTGTATCTATTTCTAATGGTAACTTCTGTTACTCCAGCTGCTTCAGCTATGTCTTTTTGAGTCTTGTTCTCCCCTTCTAAAACACAAGCAACATAAAGGGCAGCAGCAGCTAGACCCATAGGATCTTTACCTGCAGATATGCCGGATTGCATAGCTTTTTTGATTATTTCTATTGCTTTCCTCGTAGTCTTTTCACTGAGGCCTGCCTTGGCAGCAATCCTGCTAACCGATTTTATTGGGTCTATTATTGGCATCTTAATGTCTAATTCCCTTAAAATAAGCCTGTAGCATCTAGCTATGTCTTTTTTCTTAATGCTGGAAACAGCAGCTATATCTTTTAAAGTTCTGGGTATTTCGAGCGCTCTGCAAGCCGCATAAAGGGATGCAGCAATCAGAGCACTTATGCTTCTGCCTCTTACCAAGCCTTTTTCAAGAGCTTTCCTATAGATGTACGCGGCTCTTTCCACAACATTTTCTGAAACGCTGAGCTTATCAGCAAGCCTGTCAAGCTCGTTAAAAGCCTGTCTAAGGTTTCTTTCTGCAGGCTCATGAATCTGGCTTCTGCTATCCCACATCCTGAGCCTGTCAAAGGTGCTTTTGTTAAAACCAGTAAGGGATTTTCCAGAAGCATCTTTATCAGACTGGTCCATGACTGTTGAAAGTCCCATGTCATGCATTGCTATAGACAAAGGTATGCCTGCCCTGCTTCTGTCCTCTTTTTCTTCCTTTGAAAAAGCTCTCCATTCTGGTTTTAAGTCTTCGACTTTCTCTTTTATAACGAAACCACAGTTAGCGCAGATTATTTCGCCGGTGTTTACGTCCATCAGAAGATCCTTTGATCCACATCTCGGACACCTGTCTATGTTATCTATATCCGATGGAGAAACCCTTTTGTATGACATATTAAAATTGCCTCATAAAAATATGTATATATCCTCTATATAAATATTACTAATAAACTTTAAATATTATTTCTTGACTTTCAGCTCAGCGTAACCTTTTAATATTGGATTCCATTCAATACCGGCTATTTTTATTATTTTTTTCACGTGCTCTATTTCTTTATCGGATTTTACTTCAATTTCTACAAATTTTCCTAACCCTTCTACATCGTCAATTTCAAAGTTCAAACCATTAAAGCGAACCGTTGACCTGTTTTTTATTATTCTAAGTTTTTCTTTAATCCCTATTGATTCAAAAATTTTTAAGGTCTGTTCGTAATCAGAGACCTTTACCTCGTATTCATCTCTGTTCTTAACTATGTCTTTTTTCTGTGGACCTTTGAAAGTTATAAAATAGTTTTTGCCAGAAATTCTAAGCCTTAGAGCTGAACCGGAGCTTTTAATTCTTAAATCGTCAAAATCCAAATATATATCTATTTGTTTTTCCTTTTTAATTAATTTACCTCCGTTATTAATCAAATAATCTTCCAAATTAAAATCGTCTGGGACTTTAAGTTTTATTTCTCGTTCATTACCCATGCTTTTATTATAAAAGATATGGCATAATAAATTTATATTTGATAAATAGATAATTATTACGATGCAAGCTGATGAGCTTTTAAATTATGTTAAAGAAATCAATCAAAAGCTTGATGAACTGCAGAACAAGGCTTCTGGTTATTCTGAAGATTTAAAAAATTATGCTGAGAAGCTGGGAGAGGAAGCGAAAAAGAAATATTTGGAAAGCAAAAAAGCTGAGGCAAAGAAAATTTTAGACGACTCGAAGCCGCTCATAGAGAATGAATGCGAAGATATAAAAAATAAATACAGTGAAGAAGTTGAACGCATCGAAACGCTTTTTAAAAACAACTGGGAAATTTTAAAAGAAGTCATCAAACAGGAGTTAGAGAAAAAAATTGAAGGGTAGCGTTATATATGCGATATCCAGATCAAGGGCATTTCTATCCAAATTACCATCGATAGCGGAAGCAGAAAGATACATTGAGCTGAACAACGAAAAGGAACTTTTGGAAAGAATTAGCAGAAAGATAAATTATCCAATTCAAGTTAACACAGTTGAAGAATACTTTAAAGAGCTTGTAGGCCGTTTTGCTTATGAGCTATCTAAAGAAACACGTAAAGCTTTGGGCGAGTTTAACTCGTTAGTTTTAGAAAATATAAAAAATGCGATGTTAAAAAATGTAACAGGACAAAAGTTATATTACTATACATACCAGTCAAAGCCTCTTGCTGAAGATCAGATAAAAAAAGTAGAAAATACAAGCGATCTTACAAAGATAAAGCTTGGCAGCTATAGCCTGGATACGCAAATAAAATTTCCTCTTGAAATTTGGCAAAGCTACAAGGACATCGGATTGCTAAATTTCGCCTTTGAAAAAATAGAACTGATCGAAATAATTAAAGATGCTGGCTATAATATGGCAACCCAGGCTTTGATTGATCTTCACAATTATAAAGTGTGTGCTCTAGCTGGTCAAACTACAGCATCAGAATCTTTGTTTATTAAGCAAAAAGTCAAATGCAGAGATCTGCAAGAGGCCTCAACTTATCTGTCAAAAAAATATAACATAGAAAATCAGCCAAACTTTGACCTGCTATCTATAAAACTGATCTATATATCTAACATTTTTGAGTTATCTAAATTTTCAGATGAAAATGCCATGAATGTAATAGAAATATTAAAGGTTTATGAGAAATTTTTCACTGGCATTAAAAACGGCATAAAAGAAAAATTTGGAAAAGACACTATAGCTAAAATTTATCCTGTTTAATATTGTTCAGATGGCTTAGGCGTTTCTTTTTCTGCGGGTTTGCTAGCGGCTATAAGATCGTCTATCTTTATTATCATGCTAGCGGCTTCAGTAGCGGCCTTGATTATCTGTTCTTTAACTATTTCTGGCTCTATGACGTTGTTCTGCATCATGTTATCTACTTTTCCTTTCAGAACGTTTATCCCTGCCCATTTATCGCCCTTCTGGTGAGCTGCCTGAAGCTCGGGCAATATGTCTAACGGTTCCAAGCCTGCGTTTTCTGCTAAAGTTAGGGCCAGCATTTCTAGAGCTTCAGCAAAAGCCAGTGCTGCTAGCTGCACCCTTCCCTCTAAAGTTTGAGCCCATTTTCTTAATTGAGTAGCGACCTCTATTTCAGCAGCGCCTCCGCCTGCTACTATCAATGGTCTCTCAAGAACGTCCTTAACTGTCATAAGCGCATCATGAATTGACCTTTCTGCCTCATCCACTACTCTTTGCGCACCGCCTCTGACGAGTATGCTTACAGCTTTCGGGTTCTTGCAACCTTCTACGAAAACCCATTTGTCCTCTTCAATTTTTCTTTCTTCAACTAGCTCTGCAAATCCAAGATCTTCAGAAGACAGATCATCTATGCTGGTAACTATCCTTCCGCCTGTAGCCCTTGAAAGCTTGTCCATATCGCTCATTTTTATTCTTCTTACAGCGAGAATGCCTTCTTTAGCAAGATAATGCTGGGCCATGTCATCTATTCCTTTCTGGCATAGTACTACATTAGCTCCAACTGATTTGATTTTGTCGACCATCTGTTTGAGTATCTTTGTCTCTTCGTCTAAGAAAGCCTTCATCTGTTCTGGGTCTGTTATGTTTATCTTAGCGTCTATTTCTGTCTTTTCTATTTCAAGTGGCGCATTAAGCAAAGCTATCTTAGCGTTCCTCACTAACTTAGGCATACTTGCGTGAACGACTTCCTTGTCAATAACAACTCCTTTGATAAGCTGGGTATTTGTTATAGATCCTCCTGGTTTTTTCTCTACCTTTACGTTGTCTATGTCCACCTTGTACTGTCCGTTTAGTTTGTCAGCTACCTGCAAAACTGCATTTACAACGAGGTCTGCAAGATATTCGGCCTCAGTGGAGACCATCTTGGTTGAAAGGGTAGTCTTTGCTATTTTCTTTAAAACCTCTTTATCATCAGGGTTAACCTTTTCAGCTATATTTTTAAGAACTTTCAGTGCTTCTTGAGACGCTTTCATGTAACCATCAATGATTATGGTCGGATGTATCCCTTTGTCTATAAGTTCTTCTGCTTTTTCAATAAGATATCCTGCGAGAACGACTGTAGATGTAGTGCCGTCTCCAACTTCGTTGTCTGTAGCTTTTGCGATTTCTACCATCATCTTTGCTGCTGGATGCTGTATGTCCATTTCCTTTAATATTGTAGCTCCATCGTTAGTTACCGTTACGTCTCCGAGGCTGTCAACTAGCATTTTGTCCATGCCTTTTGGTCCTAAGGAAGTTTTTACTATGTCTTTTACTATTTTTACTGCTTCAAAATTGTTCCTCTGAGCTTCTTTTCCCTTTTTCTCTGTAGTTCCTTCTTTAAGTATTAATACTGGTTGTCCCGTGGAAGTAACCGCTGGAATAGCAGTAGCATCAGCCATTTACAATTTCACCTCCAAAACCATGATGAATATATGGTTACTGCTTATAAATTTATCTATTTCTTTTATCTATAATTTGTTTTGATTATCTTGTGCCAGTAATCCTTTTAAGCGTCCTTTGTTATTTAATTTTTTGCGCGTAATAGGTGGTTAAAATTTGTTAATCGTTTATTTGCCGGCTTCCTTATCAATCCTTGTAGCTGTAATCCTAATTTTAATAGGCCCTATTATAGCCTTTTTCCTTCTCTGGAAAGCTATAGGGTTTAAAGGCTATGCATCTATATTCGCATATTCGGATGGTAAAACTTTTCTTTACAAGCTAGACCCTCGTGTAAAATTACTTTATGCTATAGCCGTTCCAGCGCTTGCGAGCGCGTTTGGTTTTTATGTAGGGATATCGCTTCTTGCATTTACGCTATTACTTTATCTTTTTATGACAAACCCCACTAAAAACTTAAGATTCGTAATTCTTTTGATGCTGTCTATAATAATACCTTCAGCATGGATAGATAGCATAACTTTTTCGGGTTTTCGTAGGTTAAAAGGCCAGCTTTTAATCGCACTTGTACCTCCTTCAATGGGTATAAGGGGAGTTTCACTTTTGGGTTTATTATTTGGACTAATGGTTTCTGTGCCAGCAGCTCTTGAAGTAGCTTCGGTTTTTATACTTGTCTTTACATCATCGCCTTCAGATATGCTTACAAGCATGGTTAAATCTAAAGTACCTTATGAGCTCGCTTTTACAATGACACTCGCGCTGGTTTCTATACCAAAAGTGTTAGATGCTTTTTCATCTTTAACCGAAGTTTTAAGAAGTAGAGGATTTATAGGTGGATTTAAACTGTTACCTGCTAAAACTTTTATAAAGAGGTTCTGGATTTACATTTACAGCAGCGGGATAATTATTGCTGATTTTGTAATAGATGTTCTAAGATCCTCCCAAAACATAGCCCTGTCAGCAGACATAAGAGGTTTTAGAGCTAATAAAAAGAGAACATACTATCATGATTTTAAAATGAAACCTGTTGACTGGATACTCGCTATAACGCTGTTTATTGCTTTTGTAATTGCTGTAATGCATTGAAATTTAAAAAGCGTTGTAGCAAATTGTTAAAAAGCTTAAATCTTAGCTCATGAATAATAACAAACATGGTTGTGCATCTTGAATATTACGATGTAGACGTCGTTGAGCTTGAACCGCTTCCTGCCAACTTGATAGCGATAGAAGGCTTACCAGACATAGGACTAGTTGGCGTAATATCTTCGTTCCATCTTGTAGAAAAAATGCACATGAGACCTGTAGCTTATTTCAAAAGCGCAGCCTTACCGCCCATTCAAAGCGTTAAAATGGGGTTGATCCAAGAACCGCTGGCTGCTTATTCTGATGGAAAGCTTCTCGTAATAACTTCAGAAGTGCCTATACCAGCTGCACTAGTAAAAAACCTTTCGAGAACCATAGCAGACTGGTTTTATGAAAAAAGAATCGCTTTTGCAGTTTCAATTAACGGCTATCCGACACAAAGGAGAATAGAAATACAAAAACCGGAAGTGGTGAGTGTCTCAAATTCTGAGAAAGGACTAGAAATTTTGAAAGAAAAGGGGATAAAACCGCTTGAAGAGGGATTTGTTGCGGGAATATTCGCAGAGCTATTATCTCTCTTAAAGGATAGAAACATAGATGCATACGCTATAATAGCTGAGAGTTTCCCAACTTATCCTGACCCCGGGGCCGCTGCTTCAGCTCTTGAAGCGCTTTCAAAATTGCTAGACATTAAAATTGACGTTCAGGAACTGCTGGAAAAAGCTGATGAAATAAGGTTAAACCTTAAGGATCTATCTGCAAGAACTACACAGAACAAGATGGAAGCTATACCTTCAATGTACAGGTGATGGAAAATGATAGACAACGTTGAACCTTTAAGCGAAATATATGAAACGAGCGATAGTTACATACTCACTATAGACCTGCCTTTTATAAAGGACAAAAATCAAATAGAAATATACGTAAAAGAAAACGAAGTTGAAATAGTTGCAACGATGAACAAAAAAGTTTACTGGTCATCTTTTGAAGGTTTGGGAAAAAAGATTGAAGTAAACAAATTCAGAAAAAAGATAACGCTGCCGTTTGTAATAGATCCGGAAAGCGTTAAAGCAACTTTTAAGAACGGCATACTGATGGTTGAAATTCCAAAGAAACGCGAAAAGAAAACAAAAATAAGTATATCTTGAAAATTTTATTCTATTATTTCCCATTTTGATTGATATTTATCAAGCTGTTCCTTAGTGTATTCATCCATGGGGTGTTCTCTTTCAGGTATTTCCACGACTTTCTTGACATCAAAGAGTTCTGTAGTAAAGTACCTCATTGCAGAGTCGTTCATCATGACAACTATGTGCTTAAGCTCTGGGTGTTTCTTAGCTACCTTCACAGCAGCTGCTACGTTTGCCCCTGATGATATTCCAGCTAGTATTTTTTCCTTTAGCATCAGCTGCTTGGCATAGTATATTGCATCACTGGAGCTTACAGTCACTACGCCGTCAAGCATGCTTACATCAAGATTCCTTGGCACAAATCCGTCCCCTATCCCTTCTATCTTGTGGCTCCCCCATTTTCTCTTGGAAAGCATTGGCGCTTCAGTTGGTTCTACTGCGTAGAGCTTTACTTTAGGGTTCTTTTCTCTTAAGTATTTACCAGCTCCTGTAAGAGTGCCACCTGTCCCCTGGGTTAAAACAAGTGCATCTACTTTTCCACCAGTCTGTTCCCATATTTCTGCACCTGTTGTGTCATGATGAGCAGCAATAGCATCGGGATTAGAGTACTGATCCGGGAACCAGTACTTATCCGGATGTTCCTTGTACATTTTCATTGCTACTTCATAAGAAATGTCAGCGTCGCTTTCTGCCCCGGGGGTTTCTACTATGTTGCCACCCAGAGCCCTTATGAGCTTTTTCCTTTCTTCTGACATGCCCGCGGGCATCACTATCGTCACTTTATAACCCAGTAGTGTTCCTACCCAAGTGCAAGCTATACCAGCATTTCCTGTGCTAACTTCAACTATTTCCATACCTGGCTTTAGGTCTCCTCTTTTGATAGCCTCCGTTATCATCCTGTAGTAAACTCTGTCTTTAAGGCTTCCTGAAGGGTTAAGATAATCGAGCTTTGCGTATATTGTAGCATTTACGCCAGCGTCCTTTGGAATCTTCTGTAATTTGACAAGCGGTGTACGACCGATAGCTTCAAGCAGATTTTCAAAAGCCTTTGAATTTGCGTTCCAGTTTATACTCATACTTGGTCATAAATGGGTTAAGGCGTTAGTTTTTAACTCTTTCTTTTTTGTCTGTTAACAAATTTTTAAAACTGCAAAGGTTTAAATTCCCTAAAGCGTAAAGTTCTTAACCGAATTGGTTAAGCTTCCATTTAAAAAAAGACCATTCATAATTGGGATGATACATTTAAAGCCACTTTTAGGTTCCCCAGGGTATACAAGTCTAAGCCAAGTTATAGAAATGGCGCTCAATGATCTAAACAGCTTGCAAAAAGGTGGCGTAGACGGAGTAATGGTTGAGAACTTATGGGACGTTCCTTACTTTAAGGACCCTAGTTCAAATCCTGAGGTTATAGCTTCTTATTCGCGTGTTTTGTGCGAAATAAAGAAGAACGCTAAGCTTCCTATCGGAGTGAATCTATTGAGAAATGGGTGTACAGGGGCGCTATCTCTTGCAGAGGCTTTTGATTTAAATTTTATAAGGGTTAACGTGTTGAATGAGACATACGTAACTGACCAGGGAATAATAGAAGGGTGCGGACCATCGCTCATGCGTTTAAGAAGCAGCCTTAAATCAAATGTTGCTGTTCTGGCTGATGTTCATGTAAAGCATTCATATCCGTTACTGCAAAGACCAATTGAAGAATCAGCTTTAGATGTTGAAGAAAGAGGGCTTGCAGATGCCGTAATAGTAACTGGCTCAAGAACTGGTAGTCCGCCTTTAGCCGAAGAGGTTCAGGCTGTAAGAGGTAAAGTTAAAATTCCAGTTCTCATAGGTAGCGGACTTGATCCTGAGAACGCAAAAACTCTGTTAAAGCACGCTGATGGAGCTATAGTTGGGACTTACTTTAAAGTAAACGGTAAGGTTGAGAATCCGGTAGACCCAGAACGCGTAAGAAAGCTCATGGGAGTAATCGAAAGATGAAGGTATGGATAGACGCTTTAACTCCAAAACATTACCTGATGACAAGGGCTCTTGAGGACAGTTTTTTAAAAGACGGTAATGAGTTATTTGTAACGCTCAGGGAATACGAGGAGCTTCAGAGGGTTTCTGCAAGAATAACTCTAAATTCAAAATATGTTGTAGTTGGGTCTCATGGCGGAGGCGATTTAAAAGAGAAGCTCGCTCAAAGCGGAAAAAGAATACTTGAATTGAGCAACTTAATAAGCGATTTAAAACCCGATATAAGCATTTCATTTGGGAGTCCAGAGGCTGCAAGGGTATCCTTTGGCCTCGGAATACCTCATATTCTTGTATGCGATTCACCTCACAGCACTTTCGTATGCAAGCTAACTGTTCCGTTATCAAGCTATTTATTAACCCCATGGATAATAAAAAAAGAAAAATTTGTAAAATATGGAATCGAAAATAAAAGAATTTTAAAATACAAAAGTCTGGATCCAACGTCTTGGTTATACAGAAAAAACATTTGGCCCCCTAAAAACCGTATAGAAGAACTTTCGGCAGGTAGCATTGTAATCAGAGAAAGCGAATATTTGGCTTCGTATATAAAAGATCACATAGACTTTGAGAAATTTGCGCTTGATATAGCTAATGAATATCCGGATAAAAAGGTTGTTCTCCTTAAAAGATACTATAATGTTGAAAAAATAACTGGCAATCTTGTAATTTACGGCGGAGAATTCTTCGGACCAAACGTGCTCGAACGATCATACGCATTTGTCGGAGGTGGAGGTACAATGAACGTAGAAGCCTTACTTCTCGGCATAAAAACAGTAAGCGTTTTTTCTTACGAAACAGATGTTGAAGCCTATCTTTTAAGCAAAGGGTATATAAAGAAAGAAACAGATCCCGTTAAAATTAAAGAATATTTTGATTCCAAAGAGAAGGTTAATCTTCCTAAATTGCCAGATGCTTCGGTTGAAATATATAACATAATCAAAAGTTTGCAATTAATTGCAGCATAATATTACTTTTCCTTTATTTTACGTATTAGATCATTGATCTTTGTATGATCTAGAGATACTATGGATGTTAAAAAGCTGGTTTCTTTAGTCTCATTTATCCACTCTATCATCTTTTTTAAAACCATTTTTTTATGCTTCCTCATTGCCTCATAATAAGTCTTACCTTCGCTTACATTAGCCAACAAATGATCTCCTTTTTTTCTTAACCAGATTATTATGTAACCTTTAAAATTTTTTGTGAGCGGTACATTTATTGTTTTTTCTTTTGTTATTTTTATCGTATAGCTGTCTTCTTTACCGTCAACGTACCTGATAAATGTGATGCCTGGCACGATCAGATTTTCAAAAAGATAAGCGGCGTATTCTAGCACGGATCTGGGTATTCTAACTTGTATGTTTTCAAACAAGGCTTCACCGTTTTCATACAGTCTGATAAACCTGCCCAAATAGCATTTACCTGGCGAATAAACGCCATCTTTTATCTCGTAACTTATTCCGTTGTTAAGCTGAGTAAGAGATTGAAATATCTGGTCAATCTTTCTCAGCTTTAGCATCCATCGTTGACTTTCTGTTGAACCTAGTCCGTCCTTCTGAAGCTTTTCTTTACTTAAGCCCAAACTATTCTGTATTATTAACCTTTCAATTCCATACTTTTTAGCTATGCTATCAAGAGACTTAAGAACCTTGTTTGGGTTTGCTTTTAAAGAATAATAGCCGTTTACCTTAACCTCTCCCCTTATTACGACATAGTATGATAGAAGAATCGTATCGGATGTATCCCACCGAACGTAAAGATAAGTCCCCTGAGAATCACTCACATTTTTCAATATTATCTATAACATTTATATCATTATCTTCAATTTTTACACACATAAAATCTTTTGCAGCTACTGTGTTTGGAAAAATTTTCTTTGCTTCTTCTTCAAGAAGCCTTACGTCTTTGTATCTTTCGCTAAAATGGTAAAGCACTAAAAGCTTAGCGCCTGACTTGAGGGCGACAGTCGCTGCCTGTTCGGTGGTTGAGTGCAGCATTTCGCTTGCTTTGTCAGTGAGCTCTCTAGAAAATGTTGACTCGTGGATAAGCACGTCTGTCCCTTTAAAAAAATCTATTAGCTGCTCAAAATAAGCAGTATCCCCGGTTATAGATACGGAAATAGGTGAAGGAGGAGAATCGCTAACCATTTCTGGTGTTATTCTCTTGCCGTTAACGATAATGCTTTCTCCTAACTGTAGCTTGTTCCAAAGCGGCCCTTTAGGTATTCCAAGTTCCAACGCCTTTTCTGGATGAAACTTTCTCTTTAGCTTATATTCGAATAGCCTATATGCATATGATTCTGTACTGTGAATCGTCGGAAAAGCTAAAACCTCTATTTCCTTATTTCTGTATACGCTTCCCTGATGAGCCTCTATGAATTCAATTTCAAATGTCAGGTCCATATAAAATTCTTTGTCGAACATTTTTAAAAATTGGAATAGCTTTCTTGTACCAACGATCGTCAGCTTTTCTTTTCTGTTTAACAAAGCCATTGTCATTAAAAGTCCCGGTAAACCCAGCACGTGGTCAAAGTGCATATGAGAAATAAAAACAGCTTTGATCTTTATGGGGTTTAAACCAGCTATCTGAAGCTGTTTTTGCAGTCCCTCGCCAGCATCAAAAAGATACGCCCCGTTCGTTGTCATTATGTAGATTGAAGCAGTATTCCTTTCTCTTGTAGGAACAGCCGCCGAAGTGCCCAAAAAAACTATTTTCAAGCCTTTAAGTATTTTGGTTCAGCGTACTTATAATTATTCTTAAAATTATTGATAAAACGTTGATTTAAAGACTCCAAAGGGGGCATCTGTTTTTATGCCGGTAGGACAAAATACCGTTCGAGAGGCTCTAAATCCAGATTTATTTAGTTTATCTATCAACGACGTTTTTGATGGCGTTGACGTTTTAATAATTGAAGCTATATACTTAGTATCGTAGTAAAATGGAATACGATCAAATTCTTCAAGAGCCGCATTAAAAAGATCTGCACAGCGCTCGCAGTCATCAGAAATATAATGAGCCTTTTTAACCAAATCCTTATCAAAGATTTTTCCAGTATACAGAGGCCCTACTGTATCTGTAGGTTCACCACAATAAGGGCAATAAGGTCTTTCTTCTAAAGAAACAAATCCGCAATCGCTTATGGTTAGGTATTTGATATCTTTAACAAGTTCGCCTGCTAGCGAAGCTTTTGGTTTTATTATATGGTAAGATCTTATGTAATGTTTATCAACATGGGCAAAAACAGGAACGGCCGCAATATTAACGGTAGAAGCTTCTAAAATAACGTTAGTTATCGCGATTCTCGCCTGCAGTTCTTTGAGGAACTGAACTTTTTTTGCTTTTATATGATATCTTTTTTCCAAAGCTTCTGAATGTATTCCGCCAAGAACCTGAGTGTCTGTAAAGGTAAAGGAAATAATACCTCCACCCTTGACTGATCTTATGGCGTTAAAAATATATGGTGAAGATGAACCGAATGGATCAACGTCAATTCCGTCGACCCTACCTAAGTTAACTAAACGTTGAAAAAAATCGTTTGCTTCTAAATTATAAAATATTCCTTTTCCTTTTACGTTATTGGTGTTCCAGTTTTTCTTTGCTATTTCTAAACTTCCCTTATCTATGTCGTTAAAAATAAACGTGGAAAAACCTTTACCCTCGACTGAAAGCCTAATGCCCTTTATGCCTGTTCCTGAAAATGGTTCCGCGTAAATCAAATTTTCACCTTTGTTTAGAGCATACGCGCTAAAGAGCTTAACAAAAACGTCTCGGGAAAATTCTCCAAGAGGATTGTAAAAAGCTTCACTACCCTTAACCTTTTTTATTATTCTAACATTTCCCTCGGATACAATGTTTGTTTGCATAAAGATCAGCCGAGGTGCATCATTTCATTTGGCAAAGCCATCAACGCAGTTCAGTTTCTTCATACATTTATAAAAATTTTAATCATTCTTTAAAAGGCTTTCTATTTTTATAATTTTGATTTCGTATTCAAGTATTTGAAATCTATGCATCGTGTTTTTGAAAAATTTAATTAATGCCATCTGTGTATACATTGATGTATGACAAAACCGATGGAGTTAGGCGATATTAAGGAAGGTTCATACATAATGATAGACAATTCTCCATGCAAAGTTGTAGAAGTTGAAAAGAGCAAACCTGGAAAACATGGAAGTGCAAAAGTTCGAATAGTAGGCATAGACATATTTACGGGAGCTAAGAAAAGCTATGTTGGCCCTTCAGAATCAAAGGTGGATGTGCCAATAATAGAAAAAGGCTCGGGGCAAGTTCTCAGCGTAACAGGAAATGTTGTTCAGCTCATGGATCTTCAATCTTTCCAGACGCTTGAGGCCGAATATATGGAAGAAGACCTCAAGCCCAGGATAAAAGAAGGACAGGAAGTAGAATACTGGAAGGTTATGGATAAAATAAAAATAGTGCGTATAAAATCTTAAATTGCAAACCATAGAATATTGTGCTGCCGCTTTCATAAATACCGAAAGACAAAAATATTAAATTTTTGAAAATTAAATCACCCAGTCTAATGGCTTGTCTTACGATGGGCGGACTGACCGGAAGGGATGAAGATAACGATAAGCCAGACAAATGGGGCCGGTAGTTCAGGGGTAGAACGCCCGCCTTGCACGCGGGAGGTCGGGGGTTCAAGTCCCCCCCGGTCCACTTTGGTGATTGTGCTTGAAAATTAGAGAATTAGAATACATGGGTGATGCGTACATCGAAGTTACTGGGGGAAATCTCTCAGAATGCTTCAAAGGATCCGCTGTTGGACTTCTTAGGCTTGTGTACGATTTAAGAAAAGTCGAATTAAAAGAAAGCGTAAATGTAGAAATTAATGGTTTTGATCTGCAAAACCTACTTTATAAATGGCTCGAGTTTTTAATAATTAAATTGACAGCAGAAAAATTTGCCGCTGGATATTTTAACATAGAAGTCAATAAAGAAAAAATAAGTCTTAAGGGAACTATATACGGAGAAAAGTATTTGCCAAAAAAACACGGTTTTAAGACAGAAGTAAAAGGAATAACTTATCATTTAATGGAAATAAATTATCAAGAAAAATGTAAACTGCGTTTTTTGGTTGATCTCTAAAATGGAGCGTACAGAAGATCAAATAATTGAACTGTTTCAAAAAGCTATGAAAGAAACTGATCTCAGGAACCTCTTTGAAGAAATTGAATTGTTGATTTTTTTGATTAAAACGATTCACGAGATAGAAGTGCCATTTACCAGTGAGAGTAATGGCGATATAAAACTCGCTTACGAGCTTTATTTGGAAAATAAATACTCTGAATGCGTTGCCGAGTTAAGGAAGATTAAAAGAAGAATAATCAGAAGCCTTAGAAAGGGTTAGCGATCTGTACCTCTTTTAAAGCATTAAGCAAGATATTATTTTCATTTCTTTTTCTAACAGCAAACCTGATCATGTCCTTTAGACCAAAGCTTTCGCAATCCCTGACAAGTATTCTTTTTTCGCGAAGCAATTTTATTACTGATTTGGCATCATAAACTCTTGCAAGAAAGAAATTTGCATCGCTCTTTAAATGCAATTCTCTCGAAAACCTTTCTCTTTCCCTTTTGATCTTTCTAAGAGATTTGTCTAAAAAAGCATCTCCTTCGTTCAGTATACCTTTTAATGCTGCACATCCATAAGCCCCAACAGACCAAGGCATTCTATATTCTTTCATTCTTTCTATCTTATCTTTTGGTCCATAGGCATAACCTATTCTTATCCCTGGAATCCCAAAAATCTTGGTGAAACTTCTTAATGCTACGACGTTTTCGATTTTAAGATATTCATTGCCATGCTCAGTAAAGGGCATAAAAGATTCATCTATGATAAGGATTGAATCCAGTGGATCCAATTCATTTGCGAGCTTTTTCAGAAAGTCATAGTATAAGCCTGTAGGGTTATCCGGGTTAACTACGATATATGCTGTTTTTCTTTTTAAAACAATGTCGTTCAAATCAGGAACGAGCTTTTCTATAAAGAAAGCTTTTTTGTTAAATAAATAAGCTAACCTTTTATTTTCTGAGTATGTATGTGAAAACATTATTACTTCTTCGTAGTTTTTGATCATATAAAATGCCATGTAAAGGAGCTCAGTAACTCCAGCCCCTACGACAACCCCAAATTCCCCTAGAGCTAATTTATCTCTAATCATATTTTCATATGTCTCTTCGCAGTAAGGGTACCGATTTATTTCAGATGTTTTAAGATATTTTTTAAGAAAAAATGGGTAATGAGGATTTACTGACTGGGAGAAATCTATAAAGTCTTTTTCGTTTTCTCTAGCACCACCGTGGTAAACTGAAAACATAGGAAGTTATTATCATTATAAATATAAAAACATATGATGCCAAAATTAGATAAAATGTAGCTTTTTTTACATCATCAGAGTTCGGAAGCTTTCCTGAACCTAGAACATAGCTACCTTTTTTGACGAGCCTTAAATTTAAAATTTTAGCGAAAAGCAGCATCGAGTATTTACCGTTTACTCTGAGGCCTTTTTTAATTTTTAAATCTTTTTTTATACCGTTACCGTAAAATATGTATTCGATAAGCAAAAACAGTCTTGCCGGTATATAATTTACGGCATAATCAACCAAAGCCGCGACCTTTCCAAAATTTTTATACTTTTCGTTGTTATATCCTATTAAATTATCTGCTGTATTAACTGCCCTGTAAATCATGGCCCCGGGTAAACCAAAAATAATGTAATAAAACAAAGGACTGACTATAGAATCAACAAGGTTTTCTGCTCCTGATTCTATTGCCGCTGAATAAAGATATTGCTTTCCAATGTTTACATCTCTGCTTACAATTTCAGAGACGTTTTTTCTTAAAACATCTTCGTTTTCAGCACTGCAAGAGTAAACTTTTTTGATTAAAAGCCCAGCAGAAAACGTTGATTTTAAAAAATAGATGTAAAGCAGAATACCTAACATGCCAAAAACAAGAGTTTTACATATTAAAAAACCCGTAAGCCCTGCGGCAATATATGCCACTACTACAGATAAAGAACCTGCTATTATGTCGTAAACATTATTTTTTCTTTTATACTTTTTGTCCATATAAATGATTATCTTTCCTATCCAAACAGTAGGATGGACAATATTTGGATATTCTATAAAAGCATCTAGCATTACTGCAGCAACGAGTAACAGCCATTTTGCCACAACCATTTTTTAAATACCTCCAGGTCATCAATTACGTTTATGCTGTATGAGAGTAGCTTATCTTTAAAAAGTATTATTATATCCCGTTCACAGCCGGGTACAGCATAATTCATACCAACATAAACTATTTTATCGTTTAATTTTACAGCAGCGCTCATGCTTTGTCCTTTTGTTAGTGATAAAAAATATTTTATTTGATCTGCTTTTAAATAAACGGAGTCAGCGCTTAGCAATAAAACTGGTTCCTTAAAGCGATTTAACAAATAACTTACGTCTTCGGAATAACCCATTCCAGGGGTTTCTATGATTTCAGCGCCCAAAAACTTTAGAAACGTTAAGTCGCTCATCGTGTTTTTTGAAATTGCAACTTTCAAATTTGAACATACTCTCTTATATTTAAGGAAAGCTATCCATACAAGCGGGAGACCACATACATTTAGTAATAATTTGTTTAAACCAAGCCTTTTACTTTTTCCCCCTGCCATCATTATACAAAGCATACTATAATCATCCCGATAAGCCTAGAGATTTCTACCGAAGTTCCTATAACGTCTCCCCCCGAGGCTCCATATAATCTTACGCCCGTTTTATAGAACAAATAACCTATCAAAAGGCCAACGAAGATAAGTAAATAAAAGTATTTGATAAAAGGCAACAATATAAGCGAAATAAGAAGAAAATAAATTGCGTACCTAGGCTTGAAAGAAGTTGCGAAAATTTTACCCATTCCTTCATGGTAGTTTTTCCCAAACAAACTTCCGATTACAGATGCTCTGCCCGTAAGATCTGATGCGGCAAAAAATAATATAGAGCCCATTAAATCATGGTTATCTAACGTATAAGTCAGAATAATCATCAGCGTTAACAAAAAATAAACAGATAAAACAGAAGCAACACCTACGTGAGGATCCTTTAAAACTTTTATTCTCTGTTCTTTCCCACCTTTAGCGAACAAGCTGTCAATAAAATCAGCAAAGCCATCAATATGCATTATGCCAGTTATCATATACATTGAAAATACTGCAACCGCAGATGCCAGGAAGTTGTTTGTAAATATCGCAAGATAGTATTTTATTAAGCCAGATACAATTCCTACTATTAAAGAGATTATTGGTAAAAAATAGATTGATGTTGATGCCTTAAAAATATCGCCGTTAACAGGGATTAAAGTAAAAAAAGAAAAAATATCCTTGATTCCGTTTATTTTCAATTGATCATTTACTGAACAGGAATATGTACTTTCTTCTTAAGTGGCAGTGAGATAGTTAGAACGCCATTTTCGTATTTAGCTGATATTTCTTTTTCGTTTTCTACCTTTTCGGGTAAAGGTATTAGCTTTTTTATTTTTAGAGGCCTTTGCTTCCACAGGTATTCAACACCTTCTTTTTCTTTTCTTTCTGCTGAAATGGTTAAAATATCTTCATTTAAAGTTACTTTTATATCTTCTTTTGAAAAACCAGCAACATCAGCAACAACTATCAAATTTACCCCATCTTCATATATATCCACAGGAGGCATAATCGCTTCAAATACGTCACGAGATTTTTCACTTACCTTTTTTACAATATCGCGAACGGCCTCTTTTATCATAATTCATAAATAATTTTGCTTGTTTAAAACATTTACGAAATATTTTGCGAGAATTTAGTTCTGAATAAATTAAATCTCACACAAAGTTAACAATATACAGGTATAAGATTTCATAAAATAACTTTTTTTCTTTTTTTACATAACCTAAATTCATATTTTCTAAAAACGATTCAACCGTTTTATAGTCAGATAATGATGAAATAACAAAGTAAATTTTTCCTTTTTTCTTTATGAGGCTGAGGCTTGTTTTTAAAAAATTTAAAGGAACTTCTATTCCTCCTTTACCGCCATCCACTGCTATATCGATAATATTTTCAGATGGTAGGTAAGGAGGGTTAAAAATGATGTGACTAAAAGAATTTACCCTAAATGGAGCATTTTTACAGTCTGCCAGTACAAATTCTATTCCATTTTTAATTTCATAAGGCTTAACAAGATCACAGCCAACCTTAAAGCCAGCTTTAATGTTTGAAAGCACGAAACAACTGCCGCAGCCTAATTCTAAAACGCTATCTTCTATGTCTTTTACTGCATCGAGTAAAAAATATGTATCTTCAGCAGGTTTGTAGACCAATTTCTTTTAAGACCTCATCTGGATGCAGTTGAAATCTCCTCTTTTTAGGAAAAAACATAGATTCTTCGTTGTGTTTGCTCATATATGTTATTATCGAGTTTAAGTTTTTCTCATTGAATACACAGTTTTTCAACCTTTTAGCCATAAAAAAAGTAGCGTGGACCCTCGGGGGAGGTATATAAGCATCGCTAGGAATTTCAAGAAGTTTTTTACTGTCAAACAATATGTTGAATACTACCGATACTCCGGTGTATCTTTTTGAACCGGGCTTGCTAGCAAGTTTTTCATAAAATTCTGATTGAACTACAGCATAAATTTCCCAGACATAATTTTTTGCTATCCAAGACAGGAACTCTCTTGACTTGCTGAAAGGCAAGTCTGAGAAAACTATTTCGTCATTTTCCGGAATATAATTAAATGCATTATCTTTAATTAAAATAACATTATTCATTTTCGAAAGCTTTTTTGTCGATAATTTGAACAAAGCGTCGTTTATTTCAAAAGCCCTCACGCGTTCAGAAATTTTAGCTAATTCAAAAGTAAAGTTGCCGTACCCTGCGCCTATTTCAAAGATTTTCCTATTCTTAGGGATGTATTCTAAAACTTCCTTTATGTAGCTTTCTTTCATGAATCTTGTATCTTTCATTTTATTTCTATGAAAACCTCCTTACCTTCTTCTACTTCTGGCTTACCATTATATTTAACCAAAACAAAAGGGGAAGAAACGGAGCCAAAAACTTCTACGACCCGCCCGATTTCGGATTTATTTTTCAAATAAACAGTATCATTTATTTCGGGTATCTCTTCTGCTTTTATCACAATGTTGTTACTCTTAGTCAAATGCATTATAATCCCAATCTTTTTGAGAGGCATAAAATGGCAATTTTTTTATTCAATAAAAACATTATCAAAATAATTACAAATACAAATATATAAACAAAAGATAAACTAATGCGTTTATTATAGTTATTATAGTTCCGTATTTAGCAAAATCCATAAAAGATAATCCCTTTCCCCCTTGAGCTTCTGCTGTCTGTATTATTATAATGTTGCTAGCTGCGCCTAGCAACAGAAAGTTCCCTGCAATTGTGCTTCCAGCAGCTAACGTAACGAGGTTCACTGGGGTGTGCGAAACAAATTTTATGAAGAGGTCTACAAAAGGAACATTACTAAGAAACTGGCTCAATATTATGCTTGCGAACATTATTTCAAAAGGCGTCTGTAAGAAAGACAAAATAAAGCTCTGGAAAAATCCTGAGTTAAAAACCCCCTGCATAACTATGAACATGAAGATGAAAAAAGCAATGGTTTTCCAGTCGAACCTCTTAATCACCTTTTTTACATTCTTAGTAAACAAAACAGGTACTGCAGACAATAGGGCTATTAGGCCTAATGAAAACGTAACCTTTAACAAAACGTAAAGTAATACGTTTAAAAGAGACATAATTATCAAAAGAGCTAGTGAGACTTTAGATAAAGAAGCTAGCGTTTTATCCTTTATACTGTATTCTAGGTCCTTAATTTCTACATCAAAATTAGCATTTTTATAAAAAAACACTTTTAATAGATAAAAAGTCAGAACGAGGTTTATCAAAGTCGGGAGCGCTAGGTATTTTCCAAAATAATAGAAAGGATCTGTCATCTGGAGCCCTATTATCAGGTTTTGAGGGTTTCCTATGGGAGTCATCACGCTGCCAACCGTCACCCCAAATGCGAGAAGAAGCAACAGAAACTTTTCGTCTATCTTTAACCTTTTGCTTAGGTCAACCATTAACGGTGTCATGATAACTGCTAAGGTATCGTTCATTAATACTGAAGAAGCAATTCCTATAAGCAAAAAAAGTTTAAAGAATATACTGGTGAATTTGTTTTCTTTTATAAATAAGCTTTTAAATAAATAACCGAGTAAACCGCTTTCATAAAGCGCAGCGCCGATGATCAGCATACCAAACAAATATGCAATAACGTGTATGTTAATTGAATATAAAGCGTCCAAAGGCGTAATTGAGCCTGTAATTAGCATTAATAAAGCGCCTATCCCCATTGCTGCCCATATTTCTATGTTATGATTTAGTATACGCCTTTTAATTATCAGCGAGTAAACGATTATGAGAATAATAACCGGTACAATTTTGTAAAAGTACATTAGACTAATTCACTCATCAAAAGGCTGTTTATTAAAAATTAAATGAGAATTGTGTAATTCTCTTAGCTTTAATTTTAACATTAATATTAAAATACGTGCCAATGCTTTTAAATTAAAGTTAATCTTTTTAGGAAATAATTTTTTTACTTTAAAATCTCTAAAAATCGTTTTTGATCCTTCTATTGAATTATCAAGTCTCATCATATTTGCCGAACACTCATTTGCATCTAACCTTTTCCGCTTATAAGATTTTTTGTTTAGACAGATGAACGCTGTTCTCCGATTTTAATAAACCAAAACAATTTCTAAACTGATCATGAACGTTTTTCTTTTCGTGTCTAAAAAGGTAAAAGTTTATAATTCGTTTCATTAATGTTATTTGTTGATAGAGATGATAAAAGTGGAAATAAATTTAGCAGATTCAGAACAATATTTACTTAGCCTCAAGAAAGCGTTAGAGCCAGATAACATAAATTTTCCGAAAGGTGTCAAGATGGAGATCAAATATGAAAACGGCAAGCTAAAAATTGTAAGCGAAAGCGATAAGGGAAGCCTTATGTCTATGCTCAATGCGCTCGACGAAGTTTTAGAACTTGCAAAAACAGTAGAAAGAGGTGTTAAAGGTTGCTGAGATTAATAAAGGACAGATTAGAAGAATATAGAGAATCACTCAAAAAAAGACACTCTGACTTTCCTTTAGATAGATTACTAGACCTCGATGAAAAAAGAAGGAAGCTGATTGCAGAGCTTAACAATCTTAGACATGAAAAAAACCAAATAGAAGAAGATATTGCAAGGAAATCAAAATCCGGATCACTAGAAATAGACAAAGAAAAGCTCCAAACGCTTGATGACAAAATAAAAGCTGCTGAAAAAGAATTGTCTAAAATAGAAAGCGAAATAAATCAACTACAGCTAAGCATGCCTAATTTTGTAGATCCATCAGTGCCCGAGGGTACAGATGAATCTTACAATCAGGTCGTGAGAACGTGGGGGGAAGCTGGCAAAGTTGGACCAGATCACATAGAAATAGGATCAAAGCTAGACCTTATAGATGTAGAAAGAGCTGCAAAGACAAGCGGCGCAAGGTTTTATTATCTAAAAAGGGACTTGGCAAGGCTAAATTATGCTCTTATTTCTTATGGTCTTGATTTTGGAATGAAAAGGGGGTACACGCTTCTACAACCTCCTTATATGCTTCGCAGAGCTATTTTAGAAAGTGCAGTTGACCTTTCTGCTTTCGAAGAAGCCATTTATAAAGTCGAAAATGAAGACCTTTATTTGCTAACAACATCTGAACACGCTATACTGGGTTATCATTATGATGAAATACTCGATGAAAAAAGTTTACCGCTAAAATACATAGGGATCTCTCCTTGCTTTAGAAGGGAAGCAGGAGCCCACGGTAGAGATACTAAAGGAATATTTAGGGTGCACATATTTGAAAAAGTTGAACAGTTCATATACAGCAGGCCAGAAGATTCTTGGAAATATCATGAAGAATTGATCAAAAACGCAGAAGAATTCTTTCAAAGCTTAGGCATCCCCTACCGGGTTGTCAATGTTTGTTCAGGAGAACTTGGAGCGCCAGCTGCGAAAAAATACGATCTCGAAGTATGGTTACCGGGGCAGAATAAATACAGGGAAGCCGTTTCATGTTCTAACTGTCTTGAATGGCAATCGATAAGGGCAAAGATAAGGTATAAAAAAGGTAACGAAAGCGTCTACGTACATACATTAAATTCTACGTTAGTTGCAACAGAAAGGGCTCTCATAGCTATCATGGAGAACAATTACATGCCAGATGGAAGGATCAAAATACCCAAACCGCTAGTTAGCTATATGAATGGACAGGAATACATAGAACCACAAAAAAGTTAAGATAAGACAATTAACCACATTAAAATTAAATTTAATGAATTTAAACTTAAATCCTTATATTATCATTTATACAAAGTTTGATCGATGGTGATTATGGATGCAAGAATATTCTAAAAGGATAGACGTTCTGCTTAAAGAGATGCGTAACACAGGCTGCGATGGTTACGTTTTAACCAGGGCGTTTAATATTTATTATCTGACCGGTTTTTGGGGCGCTGGATTAGCTTTAATTAAAGATGACCAACAGAAGTTACTAGTATCAAGCTTAGAATTTAACAGGGCTTCAGAGAATTCTAACATACCGGTCGAAGCATATAGCCCCGGCACTTATCTTGACGACATAAAATCCTTTTTTGGAGATAAAAAAGTTTGTATAGATGAGTCGTACGCTTCAACATATGCTTCATTATCGAAAAAACTTGATTTGAAACTATCCAATGCTATAGAAAAACTTCGAGAAATAAAAGATGAGCATGAAATAGAAGTTCTAAAAGAGGGTGGCAGAATCATGGATAGGGTATTTCAAGATTCTTTAAATTTTGTAAAGGACGGTATTACAGAAAGGCAACTTTATGCACACATAGTTAAAAACATTATAGAGCTCGATGGCGATGTTATACCATACGAAGACACTATAGGAACAGAAATCGTCGCTTTTGGAAAGAATACAGCTTTTCCGCATTATTCCCCTCCTAGCAACGTAAAGCTTAAAGAAGGTGACCCGATATTGCTCGATTTAACGCTAAGGCATAAGGGTTACATAGTTGATTTTACAAGAACCGTTTTTTATAAAAAAGTAGAACCTTCATATAAAGAGATCTATACTAAAGTTAAAGAAGCTCAGGAATTAGGAATAAAATTGTTGAAAAATGGAACTCAGGCAAAAGAGATAGACCTCGCCGTTAGAAACTTCTTTGGAAACGAAAAGGAGCACTTTAATCATTCACTTGGACATGGCATAGGCGTTGAAGTACACGAAAAACCAGCGATTTCATACAGAAGTGAAGATATAATCAAAATCGGCAACGCTGTCACAATAGAACCTGGGTTATATTATCCAAATAACATAGGGGTCAGGATTGAAGATTCCTTAATCGTACAGGATACGCCGCTAAAGTTATTTAATACAACTACTGAATTAACTGTCATTTGACTTTTTCAATTTCTTTTTTAATTTCAAAGAATTTCTTTGTATTGCCTAAAGTTCTGTAGTTTACTTCTCTAACAGTAACTAAAAAAGGCAGATTACTGACGACTTTCCCTATAATTAAACACTTTTTTTGTGGTAACGATCTAACCAGGTTCTTTACAGTCTCTGTATCAACAGTTGAAGCCTGAGATATCATTTCAAGATCCTTTTCGTTTACAAAATTAAACAAAAATATGTTGTCCGCTTGTCTGTATACTGTAGGGTCAAGAGAGTCTGGCTGATTAGTTATAAAAGTAATGTATATACCGAAATGCCGCATCCTTGTGATTGCATCTTCCCAATATGTTTGATCAAAATATAAATGGGCCTCTTCAGCAAAAATAAAAACTGGGGGTATTTGATTTTCTTCTAGCAAATTTATTAATTTCGATAATATTATCTGAACAAGAATCCTTCTTGCCAATGGTGAAACCTTTGCCATTTGCATAATAAATGCAGCTCCTCTTGGCTTTGAATTTATATTGTTTTTTATATCAAAATTAACATAGTCTGAGTTAGCAAAAAGTTTGGACGCTACAATTGAGTAATACCTAGAAATTAGAGCTTCCTTTACCATTTCATTGTTCTTGTATTCTAAAATCTTTGTATACAAATTCCTTAATGATATGTCAGATTCTTCATTCATACTATCCCAGATTTTAAGGAATTCTCTTACTGTTATAGCTGGAGTATCTAAAGCGTGTGTCAGTATCTCTGTAAAGACCCTTTTCCCGATATACTTTAAAGTAAATACTAAATTGTTTCCTGGTTCAAGCACAACTATTTTATCATAAATGTCAGAAAAGTTGTTATTTTTATCATAAATCATGCCACTATATTCGTTATTAAGGTCAAAAACAAAAACGTAAGCTCCCATTTTAACGAGTTCGGACAGAATTAATTTTGCAAGGTGTGATTTTCCCGATTCTTTTTTGCCGGTTATTATAGTTAAAGAACCGTCCAAATCAGTTGCGTCGATGTAAAATTTTTCACCTAATGAAGTAGTACCTATCTCTAAAGGGTATATCAGGCTTTTGGCAAGGTATTTGCTTATTTCGGAAAAGCTAACCTTTTTTATAGAGCTGAAAACTCTGCTCGGAAGCCATATTATTTCATTTGTGAATCTGTTTTCAACTATGCTTCCTCTTATCTTTCCTCTAAGTACCCTGGCATCTTTTATCATTGTTAACAGAGAACTTACGTTGTTAGGATCTATATGGGTAATTTTTTCTGATGAAAAGACTTCATCCCTCAAAATTTCTTCATCAATGCCGGTTGGGTCAAGGTAACTTACTTCATATATCTGAGTTAGAATTTTATTTTTTGTTGTTTCATCTTCTATTAGAAGATATTCGCCTCTATCAACTTTTTCATTGGGCATGGCAATAATTTTTATTTCATCGCCCGATTTAGATAATATTCTCAACTAGATCACCTCACGTATCCAAGGAGAAATTTCCTCATGTTTTCTTCAAGAAGAACCTTTGAGGCGTTTTGGGCTACAAGCGCTTTAATTCCTTGAACCTCGCTTGAAACAAAGAGAGACAAGAGATGAGCGCCTATCAAGCTTTCTGGATAACCCTTAACCAACTTGTCTGATTTTATAAGGCTTGCGAAACACTCATTAGGATCTTTATGGTAAATATCAGCTCTTAATACTATTGACGTTTCATCAAGTTTTACTAAATATTTATCGCCAAACTCATTTTTAGCTATACTATAAACGAGGTCCGTTATATTTACAAATTTTCTTTTATTGTCAAAAAACGAGCTATAAAAAGCTTTTAACGCTTTTATGCTTGTTCCTTTGCTTATCCCAATAAAACTAATTTTATCTTTATGCTTTTCCATAAGATATCTTGGACTGAGCCTGCCGAGAAAGAAAGGTGGGTCTTTTAACGAACCGTCTACTAAAGCTATTCCGCTTTCTATTTCGTTTATTAGCATTTTGAACAGCATGTTTTCAACAACGTTTCTTACAAACTTTAGCGCTAGTTGTTTATCTATAACTATACCATAACCAAGTTTGGAGCCTATGATAGATTCGATTATCTTTATGTTGCTCAAACCTATATAAACAGCCAAGGGGCCTAACTTTCTTAGCATGACTTCTCCGTCTTTAATAACATAGGCGCCCCCTTTTACCGCATAGATGCCTCCTTCTTCGGTTTCAGCTATTGAAATTGAGCTTGAATCAACTGCAACTAAGTTCTGCGCTCTGCCTTTTGAGACATCTATTTCGTACGCGTCAACAGCAACATTGGTGCCCCAGCCTTCAATGGGTCTAAACTCACCATTTGAATCATCAGTGAATATGATTTGCTTGCCTTTTATTTTTGAGATGTCTAATGCATCGTTCAACAGCGAACTAAATAATGAAGATTCATCAAAGTAATTGTACAGATCTTCTGTTGTATTAGAAAGGTTTATTTGTTTGGTCAACTTGATCAACAATAGGTTAGACAAGGTAGAATATAAATGTTGCGCAATTTGGACAACAACAGCAACAATATAAAAATAAAATTAAAGAAAGGAGACTGGGAAATAGAAGTTGAATGCCCAGAGGACAAAATTAACGAAATTATACCTAAAATTTTATCTTCAATACCTATTCAACAACAACAAGAATTCAATAAAGAATCAACAAGAAAGGGGGTAACGTGTAAGGACCTGTTAACGCAGCTCTGGAAGGAAGGCTGGTTTTCACAAGAAAGAAGCCTGTATGAAGTCGATGAAGAGTTACAGAGAAGAGGATATCACTATGATAGGTCCGCTATAGCTCATGCGTTAACGGATATGGTAAGGGAGGGTGTTTTAACAAGAGTTGGAAGCCCAAGGAATTACAGATATTCACAGAAATATCCGCCACAATAATCCCGGTAATCTGACCTTAGCTTTTTTATGCTCTACAATAATTATTCTGTTTCGCTGATTAGATATAACGGTAATAACGTTTTAAAAGTAGTTTTTATTATCAAATGATGTAAAAGTTGAGCAATAGCGTTATACACCCTTCAACAAGAGTAGCTGATTTATTGGGCTTACTGCTTGTCTTAAAAAACGAATTTGGAGGAAAAACTGACCTTTTTGAACTTGAAGAAAGGCTTGAAGTAAATTTGGATGATTTTATGCCAATAGTATATATGGCCAATGAACTTGGTTTTGTTACTATTGGAGTAGGTGACATAATAATAACTGATAAAGGTTTGGAGTTCATCCAGTCAAACTTAAAAAAAAGGAAGGAAATAATAAAAGAATCTCTACAAAGAATAGAGCCGTTTAAAACAGCTAAAGAATTAAAGGAATTTACTATTGAAAGCTTGAACAAAGCGCTATTAAAAAAAGGTATAGCAGATTTTAACTCTACAGATGGTAAACACAAGTTAGAATTGATACTAAATGAATGGGGTGTATATTCTGGGTTTCTCATCACAAATAGTAAATACAGAGTATCTGAATAATCGCTTATTGCCTATAAAATAAGAAATAAAAACAACTTAATTAAACAGATAAAATTTAAAATGTAAATCGTTTTTAATATGCCTATGTGCAGAATATTTGCAGCTACTTTTAAAGAAGGTAAAGTTAGCCCTATATTGAAAATCGGTTTAAAAAGATTAGAGTATGGTGGTTATGATTCAGCAGGCATGGCAACAATAAACAATGGACATCTGGAAATAAAGAAAGGGGTGGGTAAAATAGATGAAGTTGATAAACAGGTAAATTTTGAAAGCCTAGAAGGTGGAACAGGAATAGCTCACAACAGGTGGGCAACTCACGGCTATCCTTCTGTTACAAATGCTCACCCGCTCACAGATTGCACTGGTAACATAGCTGTTGTGCATAACGGGGTAATTGAAAATTTCTTAGAGCTCAAAGCAGATCTTATAGAAAAGGGACATGAGTTTAAATCAAGAACAGATACTGAAGTTGTTGCGCATCTAATTGAAGATGAGATCAAAAGCGGAAAAGATTTTGTTGACGCTTGTTTAAAAGCTGTCAAAAAGGTTGAAGGATCTTATGCTTTAGCTATAATTTATTCAAAAGAGCCCGATAAAATAGTGTTAGTAAAAAAAGAGAGCCCATTATACCTTGGAATCGGCAGTGATGGAAACTTTGCTTCATCAGACCCTGTTGCATTTGTGGACAGAACAAACTTAATGATACCTCTTGAAGATTATGAACTTGCAGTAATTACGCCTTATGATCATAAAATTTATTCATTAAAAACGGAAACCGAAATTACAAGAAAACCGGTACAAATTGACATAAAACCACAAATGATAGAGAAAGGAGGATACCCCCATTTTATGCTAAAAGAGATTTTTGAACAACCCACTTCACTTTACTATGCAATAAATATTCAAAAACCCTATCTGGAAGCTATATCTGAACTCATGAACAGATCCAAGGTTAATTTTTTAGTTGGCGCTGGAACGTCTTATCATTCTTGTTTAGCAGGAAGCTACATGTATTCAAAAATAGCTGGTCTTGCAACTATACCTGTTGTAGCCAGTGAATTTATACAACAATATGGAAACACCCTAGATCCAGACACTTCTCTTTTGTTAGTATCACAATCTGGAGAGACGGCTGACGTTCTGAAAGTAGCCAGCTATGCGAGAATGAAAGCTAGCACCGTTATGGCTTTAACTAATGTCGTAAGTTCTACTATAACTAGGCTATCTAGGTTATACCTGGTTCAACAAGCAGGACCTGAAATAGGCGTTGCTGCTACTAAAACTTATACTTCTCAACTTTTGATACATTTGTTACTAGCACTAGAAATAGGTAAAAGAAGGGAAAAGATAAGCGAAAATGAAATTAATGAATATTATTCGAAAATCAGGTCTATACCCAAAATCGCTGAATCTGTTTTAAAAGATACAGATCAAAAAATAAAGGAAGTGGCTGAAATGCTGAAGGATTCTTCTCATATATTTTACTTGGGAAGAGGAATAAACACAGCTACCGCTTTTGAAGGTAGGTTAAAAATGCTTGAAATTGCTTACATACCCTCTAGCGCTTTTTCTGCAGGAGAGAGCAAGCATGGACCTATAGCTTTGATTGAAAAAAATACACCGGTTATCTTTATTGCTCCCAATGATTCCTCTAGAAAAGTTATTTTGGGCAATATAATGGAAATTAAATCTAGAGGCGGAAAAATAATAACGCTTGGAAATGCTGAAGATAAAGAGCTCAAAGATGTTTCTGACGTTTATGTTGGTATGCCCGAATCTGAAGACATAATAACACCTATTCTGTATGTTCTTCCGTTACAGCTGTTAGCTTATTATACAGCGGTTCTCAAGGGCCTAGATCCAGATAAGCCAAGAAACTTAGCCAAATCTGTAACGGTTGAATAGCTTAAATCTCTCTTATCTGGCCTTCACCGTATATTATATATTTGGTAGTTGTAAGTTCTCTAATACCCATGGGTCCTCTAGCATGAAGCTTCTGCGTGCTTATTCCAACTTCAGCCCCAAATCCAAACTGTTCACCATCGGTGAATCTGATCGAAGCGTTGACATATGTACAAGCAGCATCGACATTCCACGTAAAATATTGGGCATCTTTTAAGCTGTTGGTTATTATGGCTTCAGAATGCTTCGTGCCATGCTTATTTATATGTTCTACGGCCTCCTGAACAGAATTTACCACCTTAATCGAGATGGTTAAGTCCATGTATTCTTTGTCCCAATCGTTTTCATTAGCAGGAATAACATCTGGCGATATTCTTAAAACTGCATCGTCGCCCTTAATTGTAACGCCATATTTCTTAAGTTCACTGACAAGCATAGGTATGTATTTCTCAGCTATATCTTTATGAATTAGAACTTTTCTTACAGCGTTGCAAACTGCTGGCCTCTGAACTTTTGCATTTATTATTATTTTTGTGGCCATGTCCAGATCGGCGTCATAATTTACGAAAATGTGGTTATTACCGGCTCCAGTTTCTATTACGGGAACTAAAGTATTCTTTCTTACATAATCTATAAATGAGGAGCTCCCTCTTGGAATTAAAAGATCTAGGTATCCGTTTAACTTTAACATTCTTTCAACTACACTTCTATCTGTATTTTCTATAATTTGTATAACTTCTTTGTTTATGTAATCCTTTATGCTTTCTCTCAAAATTCCAGCTATGATTTTGTTTGAATTTATGGCTTCAGATCCCCCTCTGAGAATTACAGCATTTCCTGATTTTAATGCAAGCCCTGATATATCTATGGTTACATTAGGTCTAGACTCGTAAATAACGCCTATTACTCCTATTGGTACACGAACCTTCTGTATTTTAAGGCCGTGAACGGTCGTCCATCCTTCAACTATTTCTCCTATAGGATCTGGAAGCTGTGATATTTTTTTCAAACCTTCTGCAGCTGAAATTAACCTTTTTTCGTTTAAAATCAACCTGTCTATAATCGGGTCTTCTGGATTTTCTTCTTTAAACTTCTTTACATCCAATGAATTTGCTTCCAATATTTTTTCTTTGTTTTCAATTATAGCCTGGGCCATTGACTCTAAGGCCTTTTTCCTGATAGCATCGGAAGAGCCTGCAAGCTCAAACCAAGCCTTACGCGCGAGCAGAGCTTTTTCAATCAGTTCATCCATTTTATTTTTTTACAAAACGCTGAAAATTTAAATCTTTTTATAGCAATTTTTTAAAATTTAAAGCGGTGAACAAATCAGTAAATTGACTCAAAAAATTAAATTATCAGTTTATGTGCCAGATTCTGTTATTAGCGAAAGGTCTGGATTACTAAGCAAAACAGAAAAAGTTGGACTCGTAGCACGCGCTGCCGTGATCTTTGGTGTTGAAGAATTTAATATATATCATGACGACCTACACGGCAGCCACGAAGATTTGGAACTTTTTTATTCTTTACTTCAATACCTATTAACGCCGCCTTATCTCAGAAAAGCGGCCATGCCTTTAAAAGAAGAGTTTAAGTATGTTGGGATGCTTCCGCCACTAAACATACCGAGCCACATAATTTCGAAAAACGAGGATCTTAGGTTTGGTTATGTTTTGGTTAAAGGGGAAAAGTTCTATGTAGAAACGGGTTTAGAAGAACCGATTGAACTTAAATCAAAGGAAAATATTGCAAAAGGAAATATAATACCCATAAAGTTATACAAAGAAAAAGGAAAAGTTTATGCTATAAAGCATCCATTTCCCGATTATTCTGGTTTCGAAATAGTCAAGTTTTATAATGTTAAACAAGCTTTGGATAAAGCTATAGATTCTAATGGAGCGATTATATTTACATCTAGAGAAGGGAAACCGATTTCGAGCGAATGGGAAAATTTAAAAAAAGAATTTAAAGAAAAAAGAAGGTTCGAAATATTCTTCGGATCTCCAAAGAGAGGTTTAGAAGAAATTTTAGAAGATAAATACAAAAATATTGGTTATTGGCTTAACATGATAGAGGGACAAAAAGTTAGAACTGTAAGAACCGAAGAAGCTATGTTCATATGCTTGGGCCAACTAAACACGCTAATAAGGCAGATCAACATAGCTTAACTCAAGAGAAAATGAATTTACTTCACCTTCTTTGAATGGCTTTCCAATTATCTCTTTATCTTTTGACGTTTCCTTAACGTTAAACAGGTTGTAAAAATTTATCCCGCTGTCATATTCAGCATCAAAACAGCAAAAGTTATCATTCTTTAAAATTTTCCTTATTTCCAAACTTTTTTCCCATATTTTATAGCCGTTTTTTCCTTTAAGCAATATTTTGTGAAGCCGTTTTATTTTTTCTAAAATTTCTGTACTGCATCCTTGTTTAAATTCTATGCATATTGTGCCGCCAACTGTGAAAGGCTTGTTTAAAGCGAGACGGTTTTTAACTTCATAAATGCTCACTATTTTTATGCCATCTCTGTCAAAATCTATCAGAAAAGGCCCCCTTATTCTTTCTTTAATGTTTTTAAAAATTAAATAAACGGGAAATCCATTTCCCACAAAGCTTAATTCAGGCATGTCTTTTATAGGCCATATAATTTCTGGTTTGGATGCACTAAGCTTTTTTGGAACGTCATAGAGTAAATAAGCCTCAAAAGATCCGTCGTTTTTCTTTCCTGTCCATTCACAGACGCTGCACCCTCTTCCTCCGCATATATCGCATTTATCAGCAAGTGTCTTAGCTCCTTTATTTTTGATAAAATTTATTCTATAAATTGCCTTTTTTTCGCTTATAATAACTTTGTTTGGACTTTTGCTTAGATCTAAAATTATGTTTAGGTCTGCAGATTTGTGTTGTTTTATGCTTAATTTTTTTATTAAAAATTTTGAAACCCTGTCTTTAATTGCTTTCCTTAAAGGAAGATAATCTATTAAACCGTATTCCAGACTGATTTTATCTTCTAAACTTTGCAACGATTTTGGCACCCGTACGCCTACGCTAAAACTTCTTATAGAATACTCGTTTAATCTGTTTAAGACATCTTTAAGTAAATTTTTGTCGCTTAGCAATCCATTACAGAGTTCGCATTTTTTTCTATTTTGTTTGGCTTTTTTTAAATGCTTTTCATCAGGTTTCTTTACAAAACGCCTTATACACTTATCACACGCGTTAAAATTATTTATGAGCGTTTCCTCAATATCAGATAACATCTGAAAATTTTAAATACACAGTATATTTAAAACTATTTGTATGAGCTATACTCTCTCCTACATATCGATCTTTTTTATAACTGCAGGGCTAATTTTCATAGGGTTTTTTGGAGAGATGTTTTTCAAAAAAACCGGTTTTTCAGAATATATATTCTTAATACTGATAGGGATACTATTTGGACCGATTTTTAAAATATTTCCATATTCTATAATAGTTCAAATATTACCTTATTTATCACAGCTAACTTTAGCGATGATAATGCTTGAGCTTGGAATGAGCTTTATGATTGATGATCTTTTAAAGGAAGGAGCAAGCGCTGTATTGAGAACATTGATATATGTTACTTTGTCGGTTGTATTGACTTTTATCGTTTTTAGATATGTTTTTGGATGGAGCAGTTACTCTTCATTCTTTCTGGCTACGGTTGTAGGTGGTGAGACAACGACGACTGTAGTGCCTTATTTGGCAAAAAGCCTTAAGGAAGAAGATTTTTTCACTAACATCACTCTGGAGGCCAGCCTTAATAGCGTGATTTTAATAGTACTCTTTACATTTGGTTTAAATTCATTTTTACAATCTGTGCCTTTCAACATATACGGCTTTGAGAACATAGTTAGTTCGTTAGTCTCTCAAATCAGCATAGGTATTGTTATAGGATTTGTAGCAGCTTTAGTGTGGATAGAGTTTGCCAGACATTTTTGGGCTGAAGAATTCTTTTACATAGCAACTATAGGCTACACATTAGCGCTCTACGCGTTTCTATCGTTCATAAACGGTAGCGCAATTCTTGGAGTGTTAACGTTAGGTATTATGCTGATGAACAACAAGACATTTTTAAACTTCTTTAAAACTAACTCAAGCGAACAGATTATTGATCTGCAGGTAAATTACATAAAAATGTTTCAAAAGGAAATCACGTTCTTTTTGAGGACATACTTTTTCTTTTTTATAGGCCTCGTGTTTTTTATTGATAAGCTGTTTTCGATTTTAACTTATATTTACTTAGGGGTTTTGCTTATCATACTTCTTGGAGATAGATACATTGCTGTAAAATTATCTACAAAAAACAAAAAATACGGAAAAGCATACTATGTTATGATGGCACAGGGATTGACGCCTGCTGTGCTCGCTTCATTAGCTTTATACTATTCTCTGCCAATGGCTCATTATATAGTAACTATCGCTTCATTAATCATAATATCAACGAACATTATAACTGTTGCTGGATGGGCTAAAATCGCGCCTTCACTTTCTCAACAAAAACAATAATTTTAAAGATACAATAGGATAGAATTTTTTGCTTCGTACCGAAAATCATTTCTAGCTAGAAATATTTTCAGATCTTTCAATAAAGTTTTTTAACATGATTAAATTCAATAAAAAACATGGGAGGAAACAAGAAAAAGACTCTCGCTGCTATAGAAAAAGAACAGATGAGGGAGGAGCTTAAAAAACAGGGTCTGCTAGAGAAAAAGAAAAAGGACAAAGCAGAAGAAAGGAATAAATCAAAATCAGAGTTTATAATGACTTTGAGCGACAATGACGTTATGAGGATAATTAAAGAAATGCCTTTTATCACACCATACCAGTTATCAAAAGCTACTGGAGTTAAAGTAAGCGTCGCAAAAAATTTTTTAGAACAGCTTAAAGAAAAAGGTTACTTGAAAATCGTTGGCGGGGTAAGCGGCAGATACATCTACGTGCCAGTATCTGCAGCAAGTTAGAAAACGCCTTTTTATTTTTGTTTACTTTATTAAGCGAGCTAAAATAAATTTTGTCAAATGATTGAAATTTTATACAGATAAGTTTAAAAAGGGACTATGCAAAGGATAATACAAATAATAAAATGGAAAAAATCAGTCTTCTTTATAAAGAAGAGAAAACGCCGTTTACACAACTTACTTATGACGAGCAACTTTTGAACTTTCTAGCTGAAAAAGTCGGTACACCATATTATTTAACAGATGAACAAACAATAGCAAAAAATTATAACAAGCTAAAACAGGCTTACTCGATCTATAGGGGTCCTTCAATAATAGCTTATTCAGTAAAGGCTAACTTTAATCCTTATATTCTAAATTATCTAAATAAATTGGACAGTCACTTTGACGTTACATCACCGGAGGAGCTTTACTTTCTTTTAAAATCTGGTGGAAAACCGGAAAACGTTGTTTACACAAGTGTTACTGAAACAGAAGACGAATACAGAAATGTTATTTCAAAGGGTATCAGAAGAATCGTAGTAAGCTCAATGAGAGGCCTTTATAATGCTATTGAAGCTAGCAAAATGCTAAATGTTGTACCTGAAATAAGCATCAGAGTTAATCCTGAAGTCCAGGTAAGAGCAGAAATCAGATCAGCAATGAAAATTAGCAAATTCGGTGTGCCTTTAAACGGTACAAACCCCGAGTCCGCTTATAAAATGGTAAAGATATTGTTAGATGAGCCATACGTTAAATTTGGAGGTTTCCATTTTCACCTAGGATCTCAGCTCGAAGACCCCAATGCATATCTCCAAGCTTTAGAAAAAATCAAACAGCTCATTTTAAAGATCAAAAAAGAAAGGGAATTCAAAATAAACTTCTTGGATATAGGAGGCGGAACACCAGTAAATTATGGAGTAAAAGTTCCCTCTCCTGAAGATATTGTAAAAACCATCATAGAAAAGATAAATGAGCTAGTTGACGTTAACGGTGACTTTTTCACTTTAGCTGTTGAATCTGGAAGATATGTGGTTGCTGAATCAACTGTGATGGTTTCAAAAATAGTCAATTCAAAATATTATGGAAATAAAAAAATAGTTTACTTAGATGCTGGTTATCATTATCTGTTAGATATTGCTTTATTACAACAAGTTTATCCTCTGGAAGTTATAGGCTCTAACGAAACTAATGAAGAAAAACCGCTTGTGGCAGGAAGGCTATGCGATTCTATGGATGTTTTTCAGGTTGGCCCTGAGTCAAAATTAGATGGAGCTGAAGTTGGAAAACTTGTTTTGATCAAGAACGTTGGCGCTTATTCTGTTGTTTTTAACATGCCTTTCCACAGCCAAGTCAAACCCGCAATAGTCTACAGGTCTTCTGACGGTCATTACTATTTAGCACGCAAAAGACAGGAATTGCAGGATCTTTTTGAAGAAGAAGGAGGAAACCTGCTTAAAGAGAAGCTAGAAGTCGTTTAGTTTTTGAGATAATGTTTTAACCAAATCAAGCGCCTCATTCTTTTCTCTGTCCTCCACAGCGCCGAATTTAAAATCTTTTGAAAGCATTTGAAGTTTTTTACCTCCAAGCTTCGAGAGCTCATGAAAAAAATACACGCTTGCTTCAACATCTTTTTTATTGTTAAGCAGATTATCAATCTTTTTTAAAAATATGATTGAGCTGTTTTTTTGCATTAATGATGCCAACGTATATGCCCGTTGCTTTAAAATTGAACCCAGGTTAGAATCTATCTGTAAAATTTCAAATATTTTCTTTAAGATTTCAGAATTTTCTTTATTTATTTGACTAAAAATATGAGAGGGGCTCAAGCTTGTGCCTGACAAAACAACTGCTGGTTCAATCAGCCGCGCAACGGAAGCGTAAAATGATATCGACCCAAAAAAGGAAATTTCCGATAAGTGTTTTATAGACTCTTTTAGCGAATTTTTTGTTATGTTTTTGATCAGAGCTGATTTATTTTCGCTAACCGCTAAATTGTATTTAAAATAGGGGTCGTAAAGGGGTATAGTATCTTCTTTAAACAAAGATTTTTCGTTCTGAAGCCCATATATAATCACCTTATTTTCCTCATCGAAAATCGAAGGGGATATTTCAGAAGGGAAAATGACTAGATCGTTGTAACAGTAATCAAAGTTGATTTTTTTGACGTGGCAGCCAGCGTAAATTATAGTTTTATCTGGAAATTTACTAATAATCCTATTTATTACGTCTTCCTTTAACAAAATCCTTCACCTAATTATAATATTTTTGGATATGTTAATTTAATGCCGTTTAATAAATTATATGCATGGTGCTTATAGAATTTGAAGGGAAGAAACCTTTTATACACCCCACTAGTTACGTTTCTAATACCGCAATATTAATAGGCGATGTCAGGATAAAAGAAAACGCCAGCGTTTGGTTTAATTCCATTCTAAGAGCGGATACAAATACAATAGAGTTAGGTGAATACAGCAATGTGCTCGAAGGCGTTTTGATAAAGCCTGACGAAAGCGCGTGCGTGATAGGTAAAAAGGTAACAGTAGGGAAGGGATCTATATTAGAAGGTGTAGTCATAGAAGAAGGAAGCATTATAGGCGCAGGATCAATAATACTTGAAAATGCGCGGATAGGGAGAGGAAGCTTTGTTGCTGCTGGAAGCTTGGTGCCACAATTTATGGTCATACCTGAAAACAGCCTAGTAATGGGTAATCCTGCTAAAATAGTTGGAGAAGTTAAACCTCAGCAGAGAAAATACGCTGAAGAAAGTTGGAGAAAATCCTTAATACTAAAGGATTCATATAAAAATATAACGTACTAAAAAATGAATAAAGAAAGTGATGAAGGAAATATCGAGTATAAATTATTACTTGAAAAACTAACTGAAGAGAGGGTCGAAAGACTAGCAGCTCAAATGCTTTACAGGCTTAATGAAGGACACGGAGAAGCTTTTTATATTGTCGGGCTCTCTGATGACGGACAACCAATTGGTCTTTCAGACTCTGATTTGAACAATTCTTTAAACAATCTTAAACTTATAGCCCAAAAAGCTGGGGCCAGCATGCAGATAATAAGAACAGTATTGGGAGAAAAAGGGGCAATAGCTGAGGTCTACATCAGAAGAATAAGAAATTATCCACCAGTAGAGGTTTCTGTGGCTCTTTTAGGTAACGTGGATGCTGGAAAGTCAACATTAAAGGGTGTATTAACGTTTTCGACTTTAGATAACGGCAACGGATATGCCATGTCGCTTGTGGCACGATACCTGCACGAGATAAAAATGAGAAGAACTTCCTCTGTATCTGTACATATAATCGGCTATGATTCTGAAGGAAGACTTGTAAACGATATATTACAAAATTACAATGAACCTGAGATATACTTAAAGAGCAGCAAAATAATTTATCTTATAGATCTAGCTGGACACGAAAAGTACTTTAAGACAACGCTAAAGGGCATCATGGGGAATCTGCCTGATTATAATATCTTGGTCGTTTCGTTGAGCAGCGGGCCAATAGGCACGTTTAAAGAGCATCTTGGCATATCAGTAGCGCTTAAAATACCAATAATAGTTGTTTTTACGAAGGCTGATATGGCTCCTAAGCCTATAGCCGAAATGAGCGTGAACGAAGTTGTTAAGATGTTAAAGTTGCCCGGCATAGATAAGATTCCGTTTATTGTAAAAGATGAATCAGATCTTATAGTAGCATCAAAAAACATAGCTAACGGCAGAATCGCCCCTATATTCATTGTTTCTAATAAAACTGGAGAAGGACTAGACCTTTTGAAGAAATTCATGAACTTTTTGCCAAAAAGGATAAACTGGGAGGAAAGAAGAGCTGAAAAATTTACACTCTATATAGATGATATATTCAGAGTTGCAGGCGTAGGTACAGTTGTTAGCGGGTTGATAAATACCGGAAGCATAAAGGAGAACGAAGAAATATATGTAGGACCATTAGCTGATGGTTCTTTTAGGAAGAGTAGCGTATTTTCGATCTATAAAAACCGTGTGCCAGTCAATTCGGCTTATGCGGGCGATTACGTAACTGTAGCCCTTAACAGAATTCCGCCTGAAGAAATAAAAAGCGGAATGGTTCTAACAACTGATATAAGCTCTGTAAGGGCTGTCTGGAGATTTAAAGCGGATATAAGGGTATTACATCACCCAACGCTCATCAAAGTGGGATATGAACCCGTAATACAAGTTAACACTATAAAGGAAGTTGCAAAGATAATAAGCTCACAACCTCCTTTTCTTAAAACAGGAGAATTTGGAAGCGTAATTTTTCAGCTAAAGTACAGGCCTGTTGTAATTAACGAAGGGGATACATTTGTTTTCAGGGAAGGAAAAGCAAGAGGCATAGGAAGGATAACTGCGATATTAAACTAGCTGTTTTTCTGTTTTTGTCATAGATTCAAGTTCATTCAATGCCAGATAATAGCTTTCTTCGGGAGATTTTCTGTAGTTGTTTATCATTTCAATTACGTTATCGATCCTTCTTATTCCTTTTAATGACATCCATCTTAAATAAATTTCTCTCCTCTGAAGCTCAGTTTCAAAATCTTTTCTACTGATCCCGTATCTTTGTTCCAGCAACTGTGCTATTCTGCTTTCCCCTGAGTATTTTATATCGTCAACAGTAGGGTCCCATTTGAAAGAATCTTTTATTATAACGTTTTCAGTGCTACTGTCATACCCTACTATTTCTGCTAGTTCTATCATTCTTCTAGTTACCTTTTTTTGCATGCTTACCCTTAACTGTAAACCTATCATGTTCAAGGTGCTCGCAATGAAATCTTTAGGAATATTCATGGGCTTTGTAGATAACCTTTCTATGACTGCCTCGATTGTTTCAGCATGGATTGAAGATAAACCGCCGTGACCAGTTGCTATTGCTTGCAACAGCGTGTATGCTTCTTCACCCCTTACCTCTCCTACTATTATAACGTCTGGCCTCTGTCTTAGTGCCTCCTTAAGAAGATCGAAAAGGGATATATTCTTGACAAATTCTGTTTGTACTTCTCTGGTAACTGATGCTATCCAGTTTTGACGATAAAGGTTAAGCTCTCTTGTGTCTTCTATAGTAATTACTTTATAATTTATAGGTATAAAAACACTCAAAGCGTTAAGAGTAGTTGTCTTACCGCTAGCTGTCCCACCGGCTATAAGCAAAGACATGTTGTGTTCGATCGCTATCCATAAATATGCCGCAAGCTGTGCTGTCAAAGTTTTAAAGTTTATTAAATCTATTATTGTAATAGGATCAGTCCTGAATTTTCTTATGGTGAAATTTGTGCCTCTGCCTGTAACTTCTCCTCCAAGGGTTATCTGTATTCTGTGCCCTTCAGGTAGAGTTGCGTCAACCATGGGGTTAGAAAAGCTAACAGTCCTGCCGCTTTTATAAGCAAGCTTTAGAATAAAAGAATCGAGTTCTTCTTTGTTCGAAAAATAAACGTTACTAGGTAAACTTTCATAAAATCTGTGCCATACATAAACTGGTATGTTCGGACCGTTACATGATATGTCTTCTATTTCTTCGTCATGAAGCATTACATCTATTTTGCCATAACCTAAAAGATCTCGTTTAATATAATAATAAACCTTTTCACTCCTATCCTGCATTTTTAATTCTTTTAGCCTTGAATCGATGAGCTTTTTCATCTTTTCCCAGACTTGATCTTCTGATTCGTTTGTATTGTAATTTATTTTTTCGAACAAATATTTTTTTACGTCATCAATCAGCTTTATTTCATCTGGGCTTAGCGTGGGTTCTAGAACATAATAGATATAATCTCCATGTTCATCTGTTGCTATGCCAACATACACGTTCCCAAGGGATTCAATCTTTTTTAAATCAACAAATTGTACGTTATATTCAGGTCTTTTTTCCTCTTCTTCTGGTTTGTTTTCTTTCTTCCTTTTCCAGAACATTAGCTTGATTATTAAAGTTATTTTTTCATATTTATAAACTTAAAACTTAAACTTTTTTAAGCGTCAGATGATCTTTTTGGTACATAACAATTGTATGGTTTTCCTTCGTTTATTTTTAGCATTGCATTTTCAATCTCTTCGTTTGCAACGTCTATCCACTTTTCATCCCATCTTATCTCTTCTACTTCTAAAGTTGTTTTTCCGCTGGCCAAATCTTTTACGATTTTCCATATCGCGGTTCCATAGAAAGGCTTAACCAGTTTGCTGTCGTTATATTCGCATCTAGCTACAGCGCTATTCTTTTTTACAAAATAAATACAATCTTTACAATAAGGACTCATCCAGATAACGTCTCTTTGAGGTCTATAATATTTTAGCAGTTCTTCGATAAACCGTTTCTCCCTTTTTTTGTGAGCCTCCAAAAGCTCTTCCTTTCCTTTTTCTGTTCTTGTATAATAGTCTAAATTCTCGGTAATATTTTCGAATGCTTCCTCTTCTCCTTTTTTAGACATTACAACAATTTATAGTTAAATCAGCTATAAAACCCTTTACTGATTTTATTTTAAATAGACCTATTTTACGCTAAAAAATTTGAGCGTATAGTGTTAATTTTTACATGCCGCTTTTTAGTAAGCTTGGCTATGCAATTTACAACAAGACGATCTTAAATATACTAAATGAATTTAAGAATAAAAATGGAGTTTTTCCAAAATTAACTTATACTCTGACCTCCTCTCCGCCATGAATGGCGAAGGTTCCCAAGGTCTCGAGGGTTATTCCCGTTTAACGGGAGCTACTCCGTTATGCAGAACGATTTATGAGAGCAAGATTTTTTGTTTTTGTTTATAAGTTGCTGGGCGTTAGCTGATCCTAACAGGCTTTTGTATTTTTCGTATATCATTCTGGCTGTTCATTCGAAGTCTATTTTCTGACCCAAAAACTGTTCTCTTCATATAGTTCAGCTCGTTGAAGGCTTTCGCAAACAGCTCCCCAAGCTTTCTGAGCTTCCTTTCAGCAATAAGCGGATTTTGTTAGTCCTTCTGTTGCTGAGCTTTGATTATGTGCTTTTCGGCGACAGCCTGTATAGCCTGAGAAGTCAGCTCAGGCGTTTCACCAGTATCAAATTAACGTACCCTCTTAATGAAAAGGATAGCTTAAAGGCGCTTATAAATACTTTATGAACTTCATCTTTGCCTTAAAAAGGCGGGGCTTTCGCTAAATGTAAAATTTTCTTCGAATTACTAAAAGCTTTAAACAAAAATCTAAGCGCAAATTTATATCTAAGGAAAATAACTCCCTTCAAGTTTAGCTTCAAGGCTTTTAAATATCATTCTATCTTTTAAAACAGAGATACCACAGCTGTTATCTATTATCTGCACCTCAAGAATATAATCGGGCTTTTCTAAGTTCACTTTACGGTCCACTTCTTCAGCTATAATTTCAATAATTTTATTTCTAGTAATTTTGGAGAGCCTGATCTCCGCTTCTATCTTGTAGCTTGCATCAGAAGGCATGCTATTTCCAAGCCTTTTGGCTATCTCTTTAATTTTAATAACATCAAGCGGACAATTGAAGGCGATGGGGACGAACCTAAGAATCCTTCTTATCTTCCACGGATCTATATGGGCTAAATTCCATAAACGTTCTGAAGCTTTTACGGGATCGCCGTTTAGTTTACCGTAAGTTACGCTGTTTATGTTAAAAGATAAAAATACAATAGGTTCAAATTCGTGTAAAAGGGCCTTTAGTTCCCGCTCAAGCTCGTGCTTATAATTGCTGTAAGTGGTAGCTACGAAATTAAATTCCAATCGCACTAAATATGTTGTTAAGCCCGGAAATAATAGTTTCTCTTGATGTAGCATAAGAAATCCTTATGTAGGTTGGGTAGCTCTCGCCAAAACCTAAACCACTTGTAACGCTTACCCTAGCTTTCTCTAAAAGATACTCTGCTGGATCTGCCCCTTTTATATATTTACCGAGGTCAATAAAAAAGTAAAATGCCCCTTTTGGTCTAACGTATTTTAACCCTTTTTTATCAAGCATTTCGATTATTATTTTTCTTCTTTCAGAAAATTCTTTAACCATAGTTTTAACGTCCTCTTCGCATTCTTTTAGAGCTGTTATTCCAGCTAATTGCGCGAAAGTTGCCGGAGATGTTGCAGTATGGCCCTGTATTTTGACCATCTGTTTAATTATCTCAGGGGAAGCTATTGCATATCCAAGCCTCCAGCCAGTCATTGCATAAGCTTTGCTAAAACCATTAATCAATATCAGCCCATCTTCGTAACCCATGTATTTTCTAAAAGATACATAATCACCTTCGTATACAAGTTGGTCATAGATCTCATCGCTTATTACAAATAATCCGTTTTCTTTAGCTAACTGCGATACCTGTTTTACTATTTTATCTCCATAAACTGCTCCAGTCGGGTTATTTGGTGAATTGATTATAATAGCTCTTGTTTTTTTGTTTAATTTATTCACTATGATATCTAGATTAGGCTCAAAATTTTCATCTGTATTAACCTCAACAGGTACACCTCCAGTTAGCCTAACGATCTGTTTATAACTCGACCATGCAGGATTCAATAATAATACTTCATCGCCAGGATTGAGTAACGCATACAAGGCGTAAAATATTCCCTGTTTAGAACCGGGGGTGATTATTACGTTTGAAGGATTCACTGAATATTTCTCAGCTATAGCCTGTCTTAACTGAAGAACACCGGCAGATGAGGCGTAATGAGTATAACCTTTTAACATAGCGTTATAAGCTGAATCGATTACTTTTCTAGGAGTTGAAAAGTCTGGTTCACCGACATCGAGCTTATATACGTTTATTCCTTTTGCTATCATTTCGTTTGCCTTCTCGGAAGCCTTTAAAGTAGCTGATTCTTCCAGCTCCAACAACCTCGCTGGCGCTGTATAATTCATCGTCTAACCCTTTATTTTAGGCATATTTAAATTCTATAATAACATATGCTTTAAGCGATAGGTATGAAGGAATTCGTATATGAAAAACCAGGAGGAGTTGAAGTTATAAAGAGAATTGAAAAGGATATGCCCAAAAGCGAACCCAGAAAAGTCATAGTGAAAGCCTCCTTTGGTTCGGTAAATCACGTTGATATATGGGGAAGAATGGATCTGCCCGGGCAACCTTTTCCCAGAGTTTTCGGATCTGACCTTTCAGGCTACATAGATGATCCTTCAGACAGCATCTTTAAGAAGGGGGACAAAGTTGTGCTGTATCCAATGAAATTTTGCGGTTTCTGTAAAAACTGCCTAGCTGGCTATGAAAACAGTTGCTTTTATAGGGCGATTTATGGCGTTCACGTAGATGGTTTCTTTGCAGATTATGTAAGCGTTGAAGCCAAGAACGTTTTAAAATTACCTGAAAACGTCTCTTTAGAATATGCTGCTGCTCTGCCAGTTGCATATACTACAGCTTACCATGGTCTGATAAACAGAAGCAAATCAGAACCCGGTTCTACCCTTCTAATATTAGGGGGAAGCGGTGGTGCCGGTGTTGCTGCATTACAAATAGCAAAAGCTGTGGGTTTACGTGTAATAACAACAACTTCATACGATTGGAAAGCAGAAATGCTAAAGAAGCTTGGCGCAGATGAAGTCCTAAAGCCAGATGATAAGCTTCTTGAAAACATTTTCAAGCTAACTGACAATAATGGCGTAGATGCGGTCTTTGACGCTTTAGGAGGCAGCTACACGTCTTTGGCGTTAAAAGCTGTCAGAAAAGGCGGCAGAGTAATTAACATGGCAATGACTACAGGATCTGAAATCCAGTTAAATCTGAGGCAGATTTACGCTAACAACCTAGATCTGCAAGGAGTTTATCTGGGAACGAGAAAAGACTTATCAGATCTTTTAAATATGGTTTCACAAGGGAAAATAAAACCGCTTATAGACAGCGTTTTCCCGATTGATGACGTAGATAAAGCGCAGCTAAGAATGGAAAATAGGAACCATATAGGTAAAATTTTGTTAAAGTTTTAAACTTTTATAATTTTGCCGAACCTTCCCAAATTAAGTCTTTTTTCTTTTTTAAAATTACTCACATACCCGTTTATTATTTGAATATTATCTCCTACGTCTACCATTTGAATCTGTTCCCCCCATAAACTGAGTATTATGCTCCCGCTTCCATCTTCAAGTAGCGCATCTGCTACGCTTGCATCCTGTCCATTCCACAGCTTAATCCTTTTAGGTTCCGACTTGTTAATGATCTTACCTTCTACTTTAACTCTAGCGCTTCCTACTGAAAGATCTCTTATTTTCAATGCGATTTATTCTCAAACAGGACTTAAAAAACATTAGGTTAAATCCATACGACCACAGGTAAATAATTGAAAACTTGTTAGACCAAGACGAATTCTATCCTTTTGTTATGAGACCCTTTATTTTCAAAGTTAGTTATCCTTATACCACCGATTTCATTTATGTTTTTTACATGAGTGCCTCCATCCATCTGCATGTCTAAACCAACAATTTCGACTACTCTAACTGTTTCAAGCTTTTTTAAAAGTTCCTGACCCGGTTTGGTTCTTGCTAAATCCGGGATCTTTTCGGCTTCTTCTTTAGATAAAAACCTAATAACGACTTCTCGTCCTTTTTTTATTTCATTGTTTACCATTGATTCGATTTCAGGCATCATTGTTTTATTTAAATCGGGATAATCAACATCAACCCTTGCTTTTTCTAAGAAAATTTGGCCGCCAGTTAAAAATGCCTTCCCGAAATTTTTTCTTAAAAGCGCATCAAGAAGATGAATTGCCGTATGATATTTCATGTATGTGTACCTTTTATCCCAATCGATCAGGCCTTTTACCTTTTTACCTGATATGTTTGTTCCAGCATCTTTATTTACAAAGTGTAGTATGAGATCTTCCCTTTTTTCAACCTTCTTAACATCTAGCCTTTTTTCGTCTAAAAATAGCCAGCCTTCATCGTTCGGCTGGCCTCCTCCGCCCGGATAAAAAGCTGTTTTATCTAAAATTACAGAATCACCCAAGTCGTCTATAATTTCAGCTGCAAATTCCTTTATGTAGGAATCTTTGAGGTAAAGCAGTTCGGTCAACTTATCTCCCTTACTTCTCCTGGTTTCAATATTAAAACCTCAGTTGAGGGCCTAAGTTTTTTCACTTTTTCTTCAAATACTTGCGGATCCTGTTTTATCACGTCAAACGTATTGTAATGCATTGGTATCGCATAACGCGGAGAAAGTAGCTGTACTGCTATTGCGGCTTGTTCTGGGTTCATCGTAAAAAAGCCTCCTATGGGGAGAAGAGCAACGTCTGGGTTATAAACTTCGCCTATGAGCTTCATGTCTCCAAATAATCCTGTATCTCCTGCATGATAAATCCTTAATCCGTTCATGAAGATTACTGCGCCTGTTGGAGAACCATGGGTAGAACTATGAAACGCCTGTGTTAAGTAAACCGTTAAACCATCCTTTAAAACTGCGGGACCGCCTATGTTCATGCCTATAGAGTTTCCGCCATTTTGGCTGATATAATTAGCGAGCTCGAAAACGCCAATTATCTGCGCCCCTGTTCTTTTTGATATTTCTACCGCTTCACCTAGATGATCGCTGTGATCGTGAGTTACTATTATATAATCAGGTTTTACTTCTTGCGGTTTAACAGGTGAGAGAGGGTTAGTAAGCCACGGGTCTATAAGAACTGTTGTTTTCTGGTCACTTATTTCAAATGCAGCGTGACCTAACCATTTTATTTTTATCCCTTTCATAAACTCAATAATGTCGCTTAAGTTTATAAATTATTTGCGAAATTGATTGTATATTCATTTATAATTTATGAATTTATTTTAAAATAAACCAAACCTTGGATCGTTCTTGATATTTCTGCTTTTAATGTTAGGATAAGGAGAATCTAAACGTACTGTCTGCAATAAGATTCCCCTTTTTTGCGCTTCTGAAATTATCCATTTTTCATCGTGAATCTGATCATAGCCGAGAGCTACTATGTCAGGCCTTATTTTCTCAACTGTAATCATGAGGTCATTTTCATTGCCAAGAACAGCAGCATCAACATATCTTACCGCGCTAACAAGTTCTAACCGAAGTTTCTCAGAATGGATGGGCTGGACGCCCTTGAACTTAACAACGTTAACGTCCCTAGCAACTACTACTATGAGCAAATCGCCAAGCTCTTTTGCCTTTCTTAAAAAATACACATGACCTGGATGTATTATGTCAAAAACTCCGCCTGCTAGAACAACCTTTATCTTTTCTCTTCCTTCTCTTGTTAAGTTTAAGTCTTCATCTATAAAGTTATTTTGTAACAATAATTTTTTATCATTAATATTTAGATTTAAAGCGACACCAAGAACCTTTGACAGATAAATGTCCTTAATTAATGATTTGATCCTTTCCGTTTGATTCAATTTTTAGCTATAGCTGGATCGAAAAACACTATCTCGTACCAAACGTACTTGCCATCTTCACCAAGATAGTAAAGGCCCAATGGTTTTAGGTTAACGTATTTCTTTTTGGCCCTTTCTAATGCTATCTCTTCTTTAGATTTTTGACCCGAAATTAGCTTGGAACCGGCATGCTTTTGCCTCCTTCCTGAATTGGGTCTTTGAATTTTCATTCCACCTTTGCTGACTCTTACTCTTACAACAATGTATCCCGGTTTATCTTTATAACCTAAAGATCTAGCGCGATCTAATCTTGTAGGTTTTTCAATTCTTATAATTCTCGGTTCACTCCTCCATTTTATTAAATAATTTTTGTATTCTTCAGGTTTTTCTTTATAGTAATTATACCATGTTTCATTTATATAATCATACATGTTTGTCATTGCTTTAACGCCTCTATTAACCTAGATACTGTAAGAGTAGCGGCCAAACGCTGAGCCTCAAACGTTTCCCCACCTATATGAGGTGTCAGTATAACATTATCTAAGCTAAGAAGCTCCTTGTTACCTGGCGGTTCAACTTCAAACACGTCTAAGGCTGCTCCAGCGATCATTTTACTCTTTAACGCATATACTAAATCGTCCTCTTTTATAACGTTACCTCTAGAAGTATTTATCAAGAAAGCGCTAGGTTTCATGAGCTTAAGTTTTGATATGTCTATAAGGTGATATGTTTGAGGCCCGCCAGGAACATGAAGCGTTACGAAGTCAGAGTTTTTTAAAACTTCTTCTAAACTTACTTGTTTTGCATCGTACTCTGAAAGAGTTTTTTCGTCAACTTGAACCACGTCATAAACTAATATCTTCATGCCTATACTGCGAGCTACCTTTGCTACTCCTCTGCCAATCCTGCCAAAACCTACAACGCCAAGAGTTTTACCGTAAAGTTCATGCCCTATAAACTCTGTTTTGAGCCACTTACCTTCCTTCATGGTTTTATCAGCTTTACACATGTATCTACTCAATGCTACCATGAACCCTATAACAAGCTCTATTACAGATTGAGTCAAAGATTCTGGAGCGTTCACTACTTTTATTCCTTTTGCTTTAGCTGCATCTAAATCTATATTATCGAGGCCTACTCCAGCTCTGCCAATGGCCTTAAGGTTTTTCCCTGCTTCAATTATTTCCTTTGTAACTTTGGTCCTGCTTCTTACCAAGAGGGCATCGTAGCTGGCTACTGTGTTTTTAAGCTCTTGAGCAGTTATGCTAGGCTTATAATCAACTTCAAAACCTTTTTCTTTAAGCATCTTTATTCCTTCTTCATCAATAGGGTCGCAAACCAGCACTTTCATTATATATCACGCCAATCCATACCATTAAGAAAATATAAGTATATCTTTTTTACCTGATTTGTCGGATAACTTAAACTAACGTTTTATTTTAAAGCTTTTAATGCCTTTATGATGTCATCTTCGCAACTTAGCCCATTACCTTTTAATTCATAACACCAGTCTTTTTCAATAATCATAAAGGCTCTTCCATAAATAGAATAAAGCGCTTCTATTAACCTCTCTGGATCGTTCAAATAGTTTGTTTCATTAATATAATAGGTATGCTCTAAATGCCACAAAACCGCTCTTTTAACCGTCTCTCCTCCATATTTTAGCAAAGATTGAATCAGGAGTTCCCAGCTTTTTTGCCTAGGATCCATTTTACATTGTTAAATGGCAGTTTATCATTTATAAATGACCACGTCAAAATCTTTATCCCTTTAGTTTTAATCTCTTATTAGTTCTTTTTAAAAAGTTATTTTACGTTACAGAACTTCTACCTTTCTCCAAAAAGTTCCCTGAGGCGTATCGATCAGCTTTATGTTAAACCCGAGCAAACTTTTCCTTATCTCATCCGCGTCCTTAAACTTTTTTTCCTCTCTTAATTTATTTCTTTGTACGATCAGTTTTTCAATATTTTCTCTTTCACTGGCGGAAACTTCTTTTAATCTAAAGCCAAATAAATTGAAGAGATCTTGGAACGGCTTGAGTTTTTCTGAAATTTCTTTAGAAATTTTTAAAGAGGCCCACATTTGATTTATCTTTTTTGAAGCTCTTAACATACGGTTTAAAGCGGCAGGCGTGTCTAAATCGTTTTCCAGATCTTTAATCGCTAGATCTATCTCGTTGATTATATCTGATACGTCTGTATCATAATTTATGTTAAAAGGTTGCAACAGGCTATATTCAGCATCTTCTATTGCTTTCCAGCTTTCAACAGCTTCTTTAATCTTTTCTTCGCTAAATTCTAACTGAGATCTATAATGAGAACTCAGCGCAAAAACCCTTAAGGTGTTTGGCCCATAATTTCTTAGAAAGTCCCTTATGTAAATAACGTTATGAAGGCTTTTGCTCATTTTTTCTTTACCAAATTTAACTAAGCCTACGTGCATCCAGATCTTAGCTAATGGTTTTTCGTTTAATCCTTCGCTTTGTGCTATTTCATTTTCATGATGAGGGAATATAAGATCTTCTCCACCGCCATGAATATCAATCGTTTCGCCTAGATTCTTACGTATCATTGTAGAGCATTCAATATGCCAGCCCGGTCTTCCTTTGCCAAATACTGTTTTAAAATAAGGTTCTTGGTCATAAAATTTCCATAAAGCGAAATCAAGAGGGTTTCTTTTGTTTTCGTTAGCTTCTATTCTGGCACCAGCTATGAGCTCTTCTTTTTTAATTTTAGAAAGCTTTCCGTATTCTTTAAATGAAGAGACGTCATAGTAAATACCGTCAGTAGATAAGTAAGCGTGCCCTTTTTTGAGCAATCCCTGTATAAATTCAACCATATCAGCAATATGCTCAGTTGCACGCGGGTACAAGTCTGCTCTAAGCAAATTTAAAGCATCAGAATCTTCAAGATAAGCTTTGATAAAGTTTTCAGAAACTTCCTTATAGCTGACGCCTGATTCTTTCGCTTTATTAATTATCTTGTCGTCTATGTCGGTAAAATTTTGAACGTATTTTACCTTGAACCCTTTCTTTATCAATAGCCTTCGCAACACGTCAAATACAATAAAAACGCGCGCATGCCCAACGTGGCTAAAATCATACACAGTAACTCCGCATACGTATATTTTGATTTCTGGGTTTGTTTTTGGATCTAATTTTAAGTAACCTTTGCTTAAAGTATCGCTAAGTGTTATTGTCACACAAAAAGATCTACCTGGCCAAATAATAAATTTTCTATCTATTTATTTTTGAATTAAAGTAAAGAGAATTTTCTCGATTATGCATGCAGCATTTTTGACCTTTATAATAAAAAGCTGTGGCTACTACAATCGCTGTTCATCCTTAAAAATTAGAAATGACGGTTTATCGTCAACCAAAAGATCAAAAAAGCGATTGCTGATATAAATGTTACAAGCCATACATATTTTAACCCAAAAAAGGAAACAATGCCACCTATCAAAGGCCCTATAGTGTATCCGGCACCAATGCTCGATTCAAAAAGCCCCGTTCTTAAACCCAACCCTTTGCTTTCAGTCAGCATTATTTTATAAAGAACATAAAAATATAAAATCCCTGTTCCATAAAAAATTAAAGAAAGCGATAACATCTGTAACAGAAAATTTCTCGAAATGAACAACACTATGTACAGAACCTGAAGACCTATACCAAATGTAATTTCAAATTTAGGATCGCCCTTAAAAAAAGGAGCCGTAATGAAAGCTAATATAATAAAAATGCTTGAGACGGACATTATTATTCCAGAACCAATAATTCCGAACTCAGTAGTTGCAAATGCAGAATAAAACGCGTAAATTATAGACACAGAAAAGCCGTATATGAAGATTGGAAGAACTATATCTTTGCCCAGATTTATTTTAGAAGAAATTTTTTCTTCCTCATATTTTATTGGTTTAAAACCCAATGATAAAAACCCGCCAATAAAGGATATAGCTGAAGCTATTAAGAATGGTAAAGTAAAAACATACGTAAATGAGGAACCCAAGAACGGGGCTACAGATGAAGCTATAGACCAACCTATTGTATATATAGCGGTCGAAGTTTTTCTATTGTCAAAAAACTTTGTTAATGCTTCTAATGAAGGCCAAACAAAGCCCATGGCTAATGCCTCAAAAGCCCTTAATAAAATAAATATAGGGGACAGCTTAATGAGAGCATATAACAGAACTACGATTGCGTAAGAAAACAGGCCTATTCCCAAGGAACGTATGTATCCAATTTTTTCTGATTTTTTGCCAAGTATATAGGCCGTAAATATATACACAGCGCCATACGAAAACCCCATTAACCCCAAGATCAATCCCGTGGCCCCTATTTTTATGGCGTAAATTGGGACATAGAACCTTATTAGTGAAAGCGGTAGCTGGGATAAGAAAGATAATAAAAACAATAGCAGAAGAAATTTAATATTTTTGCTCAAATTATCGTTCAAGTTTAAAACTTTCTTAAAATTGAACCTTTAAAATTTTTCTATCTAAAATACGTAATGATTTCGGGATAGTATCTGACCTCCTCTCTGCCTTTTAAGGCAAAGGTTCCCTGGGTCTCGAGGGTTATTTCCGTTTAACAGGGGCTATCCAGTTATGCAAAACGATGTATGAAAACAAGATTTTTTGTTCTTGTTTATCAGCTGCTGGACGTTCGCTGATCATTTCGTAGATCATTCTGGCTGTTTCTTCAAAGTCTATTTTTTGACCAGAAAAGATCTCTTCTCATGCAGTTCAGCTCGTTGAAAGCTTTCATAATCATCCTCGAGCTTTTTGAGTTTTCTTTCTGCGTTTCCTCCCGGCAATAACAGTCGATCAAAACTTTTGCCTGATTTTACGATAAATTTGCCATATTAACAGCT
>ERZ1669251.55-NODE-55-length-51822-cov-8.959047_pt1 | contig 51822 bp, 51 predicted proteins | sample MGYA00579294_ERZ1669251 | MGnify/ENA primary metagenome ERZ1669251 (study PRJEB41166, sample SAMN08046056) | hot springs metagenome | biome: hot spring; feature: acid hot spring; material: thermophilic sediment; isolation source: thermophilic sediment from acid hot...
AAATTACATAGCCCAACAAGGTGGAAGGTCCCTGTAGTCACAAAGGGGATTTATGGACATAGGGTAACCACTCCACGTTTCCAGGTCCTAAATTTGGTGGTGGAGCCCTATATGAAGGGGACATGATCATTAACATGCTTAGAGCCATTATGAGGAAAGCTATTACTATCCCTAATATAATAATTTGCTTTTTCATCATAGTATTTATTTTTAACTAATATATTACGTGGGAGTCATTTTAAGTAAAATTGATGTCATTAGAGATACTAATTCTATTTCTAAAAACAATGTCTAACTTCATAAACTTTAAAGTAGGTATTTCAAAATCAACGATGAAATGATTGTGGCATCCTAGGCTGATTTGTGATGAGGCAGGGTTAGATGAACATTAATATGTTCAAGGATTTGTTAGGGATTGGTCACTGCCGGCCCGGTTCACATCACCCACTCAGTGGGGACGGGAAAAGCTCATCCAAATACTAATCATCGATATCCACTTATTAACCTTCTCCTGGATCTCTACGGGTATTTTATCTAAACAGCCTAGTAAAAAAGTCCTCAAGCTTTGGTAAAAGTATATGAAGTTCTTCGGGATAGTAAGCGGCTTCCTTACGTGCCTGTTATTGTTGAGGGTGGTAAGGATGGGCTTGATTGTAATGTTAGAGCCCTCGTTAGTAAGTTGCGTAGTGTTTGGGGATCTTATGTCAGGGTGTTGGTTCTGCGTAGTTCTGGTTCTGATGATACAACTAAGGAATTTAGTAAATTGAAGTCTTTAATCGAAGGGATTATTAATGATAAGACTAAATTTCCTTTATATAAACCCACTATGCGTTGGAGAGGTATTGGTCCCCTTACGATTTATAGCTGTACCCTGGTTTATAAAGATGGAGATGCGTGTTTTCAATTTGTTTGCATCGTCCCATCTTTAGAGAGGTTTCTTTCTGGGTATGGATATACTAATAATAAGTCATCTCTTAATCAAGCCATCAATAATGCTCTCAATGATCTCGAGGAGAGAGGTGTAGTAAATTACTATTGTAGGATCTAGATGTGATACATCACCTTTAAATGGTTATTTGTTTTCCTTGATTTAATGAGTGGCAGGGTTTTGGCTCATGGTGTTAAGGCCGTGTTTCCTGCTAATTTCGAGACCGTTATCGATGTTGTTAGGAGTTACGATTCTGCGTCAAGTATTTATTTCACGGTTTTGAACACGAGGCCTAGGGTTGCGGTCGCCTTTGGTCAGAAGTTCTTCTTTAGAATTAATCATTATCTCTCCTGTATGGTCTTGGTTATTGAGCGTGGTTCTGAGACTGAGGTTAGGATTGTTACGCATTCTGGTCTTCCTCTCTCTGCCTTTTCTGATTATGGTGCCAGTGCTGATTATGCCCTGGACGTACTTAACCACTTGAGTAAGTCTCTTGGTGTTAGTCCTAAGGATGTTGTTGAGATTGATTACATGGATGTTACTAAGTCCCAGCGATTGGGTTAGGTTGTATGTTATGCAAGGGCTTAATTTTAGTGATTTAATGTGTTGTCATGGATATGATTAGGGATGGTGATAAGGTTGTCTCTGCTGGGAAGGGTAGGACTACGATTAGGTTGGGTATGCCCATTAGTGTTGAGGAGGTTGAGAGGGTTATTGAGGAGGTTATGGATGAGTGTTGCCGTGATTTTGCGCCTTAGGATTTCATCAATATTACTTATCCTTTTCCTGTAGTGCCTTTTTAATTGGTTTGTGGTAATTACTATTGATGGGGTTTTCGTACTTAATGCCTAGTGTTAGGGCTGTCTTGACGCGGGATGTGGATGGTGTTGACCTTGGACTAATCAGCATAGCCCCTGCTAAGTCCGGTTCAGTCATTAACGCGCCACCCAATGTGCTTGAAGTCCTAATTAAGCGTGGCGTTGCTTCGTTGCTTGATGAGGATAGGATTGGTAGTGAGGAGATTCTTAAGAGGGTTTGGCTTGAGAATAGGGCTCCGAGTGAGTTGAGGGAGTTACCTAGGGACTTCTATGTTAGGGCTAGGTTAAGTATGGTTAGTGGTGACCAGAAGAGCGTTAGGGTTTATGCACAGCAGTTAAGGGAGCTCGCCCAGTTGAGACTTAGGAAGATACTCACATTATTGGCCGTTAACCCCGGCATTGCTGATTCAAGGGACTTCCTGGATAAGTTGACTATTGAGGAAGAGGAGGTTGTAAAATCCATTGCGCCAATAATTAAGGACTTCCTGAATGCAGTGGTGGGTTTACAATGACAACTCAAGAGACCACTGAAGTTAGTCTGGATGACTTAATTCAGGGACTTAGAGGCTTCATTGAGTCTAGTGATAGGTATGTTGATGAGATTAATAACATGATTATACAGAGAAAGAGGTCCCTAGTCGTTGACTTTCATGACTTATTAATCAGTAGTAAGGATTTAGCGGATATGCTTCTCGAGAGACCTCAATTAATTATCCAGGCTGGTTCTGAGGCTGTTAGGCAGGCGATAACTGAGAGGGATCCTGAGCTGGCTAAGTCCGTTAGGAATTTCTACATGAGGTTTAGGAGACTCCCTGAGTCACTGCCCATTAGGAGGTTGAGGAGTGAGGTCTTGAGTAAGTTTATAATGGTTGAGGGCATAATAACTAGGCAGACACCGCCTAGGCACTATCTCAGGAAGTCCGTGTTTAGGTGTTCACAGTGTGGTTATGAGATTGAGATCCCACAACCAACCTCAGGCTTTGTTCAACCGCCGAAGCGTTGCCCCAAGTGTGGTGCATTTAATAGTATGGTATTTGTTGAGGAAAGGAGTGAATTCATTGATTGGCAGAAGGTGATTGTTCAAGAGAAGCCCGAGGAATTGCCGCCGGGTCAGTTGCCGAGGAGTATTGAGGCAATATTGCTTGACGACCTAGTAGACACAGTAAAGCCTGGTGATAGGGTTTACCTAGTGGGTATCATGAATCTCGACCTAGCTGACCTGAGGAAGGGTAAGCCACCCGTTGTCTCAAGTTTCATGGAGGTTAATTACGTGGAGAGTCAGCAGAGGGAGTTGGTGGAGATTGAGATCACGCCTGAGGATGAGAAGAAGATACTGGAGCTTTCAAAAATGCCCGATGTTAGGGAGAGGATAATCAGGTCAATAGCGCCTTCAATATACGGCATGGAGGACATTAAGGAGGCAATAGCATGCCTACTCTTTAGTGGTGTACCTAAGATTTACCCGGACGGTATTAGGGTTAGGGGTGACATACACATACTGCTTGTTGGTGATCCAGGTATGGCTAAGACGCAATTACTTAGGTTCGTCACTAAGATAGCGCCCAGGGCGGTATACACAACTGGTAAGGGTAGTTCGGCGGCGGGTTTGACGGCAGCTGTCGTACGTGAAAAAGACACAGGCGAGTTTTACCTAGAGGCTGGCGCATTGGTTCTTGCGGACACGGGTGTGGCTGTTATTGATGAGATTGATAAGATGGATGCGAAGGATAGGGTTGCCATTCATGAAGCTCTTGAACAACAAACAGTCTCTATAGCCAAGGCAGGTATTGTAGCCACACTAAATGCCAGGTGCAGCGTCTTAGCCGCAGCTAATCCAGCCTTCGGTAGGTATTTACCCAATAGGACTGTGGCTGAGAATGTGGATTTGCCGGTCACTTTGTTGTCAAGGTTCGACTTAATATTCATCATTAGGGATGAACCAAACCTCGATAGGGATAAGGCAATTGCTGAGCATATAACCACACTACATGCGGGTGAGGTTCCTGAGGGCTTTACTGATATAATACCACCCGATCTACTTAGGAAGTACATAGCCTATGCCCGTAAGCACGTTAAGCCAGTACTAACGCATGAGGCTAGGGACCGAGTCGTACAATTCTACGTACAGATGAGGGCTAAGTCCAGGGAACCAGACTCACCAATAGCGATAACCGCTAGGCAACTAGAGGCCTTGATTAGGTTGGCCGAGGCCGAGGCCAAAATGAGGCTTAGCCCTGTGGTTGAGGTTGAGGATGCGGATAGAGCAATTAGACTCTTCATGAAGTACCTGAGCAGTGTTGGTATTGATGTTGAGTCTGGGAAGATTGACATTGATATTATAATGACAGGCAAGCCCAAGTCAACCCAGGAGAGGATGGCATTAATAATGAACCTACTGGCCCAGCTTGAGGATTCCAGCGGTGGTAAGCCCGTGAGAATTGAGGACCTGTACAGGGAGGCTGAGTCAGCTGGGCTCGATAGGCAGGCAGTGGATAAGGCAATAAACATGCTGCTTAAGTCTGGCGACATATACATGCCGAAGCCAGGTTATGTGAAGAGAGTCCTTGTCTGACCTCCTCACAATCTATGGCTAGCTTCAGTTGCCTTAATGAATCAATTCACTAAGGACTTATCAGAATGCTTTAATAAAGCATGTGCGCAATCCTGATGTATGATCGATAGATTAAACATGATAATTACGGGTCTTAAAAACGCCGTAAATCTCACAGTGGAGAAGGTACTTGCTAGGCTTAAGGATATGAATGTTGAGATAAACGAGGAGGAAACTGTGGGTGATTGGGGTTGGGGTGTGATTTCAAAGGCAATGGAGATTGGTATACTGAACCTAAGTGATGCAGATATTAACGCTATGTATTATGTTTTTAGGAGATGCGCTACCCTTGAGGAGATGGTTAAGGAGGCGTTGTCTAGGCCTGAGGAGGTTGATGAGAATTTTGTGAATAATTTAATGGATGATTTTAGGGAGAACATAGAGGCGCTTGCAAGGATTAGGGAGAGGATTGATCAATTGATTACGTAAAACTATAAATACTATATATCATTGTTTATAAACCAGAGTTGTCGTAAAACACGTATCGAGTGTGTTGTTTTTAATATACCTAGGAAGGCACTACTTTTAAAGTGCGATATTATTGCCACTTGGTTAGAATGTCTGTTCAAGTCCCCAGTATATACACGATAGAGATAATTTATAGAGGCATACACCAGAGGCACTTGGCAAGAAACTTAGCAAGGGGAATTGCCTATGCGGCTAGAATAGCTGGTAGCGTGGCTTTATCCTATCAAAGGTATGGTGATGATCCTGAAAGAGATGGTTCACCTGCGAAGTACTTTGTAGTTATTGCTAAGGGTGCCAGTGAGGAGGTTTTGGATGCTGAGGCCGCTAGGGTTGAGCCTGATTATGTGGATGTTTCGATAGTACTTGATGATTCAATACTCAAGGGTGTTGAGTCCTGGGCCTGGCAGGGAATTCAGCCAGTGCATTTGAAGTTGAGGGCTGGTGGATTATTGATAGTGGTTTCTAAGAGGAGTCCTGATGAATTAATCAAGTTTATACCAACTAGGGACTCTCCGTATACTCTTGTCGTTGTTTATGGGGAAAGAAGTATCGGTGATTTCTGGACATTCCCAGATGACGGCACGGTTGAAAGAATCCTTGGCGCAATAGCTAAGGTTTTACCAAATGTGCTGAGCCTTAATGATGTAAAGAAATACCTGGAGAATCTTGATAAGCCCAACGAAAGGATTAGCAGAGCCTTAGAGGCCTATCAATCACTTGTTAAGTTGAGGGAAGTTAAACCAGGTGAGGGCTTGCCGTATAAGTATGAGCCACCGCACCTACCTGGTTGGAAGGACATGATGATTGGCGGCGCAATACCTGGATTAAGACCAAATCAAAGAAACCCATACTTCACGGGTGGTACTGCTAAGCATTATAGGCCGGTTATTAACTTCGATAAGTGCATAAAGTGCAGTTTGTGTTGGGAGTACTGTCCTGACTCTGTATTTGACGTTACACCAGATGGTTACTTTAACCCGGTCCTCGCCTACTGTAAGGGTTGCGGTATATGCGCTGAGGTTTGTCCCGTACCAGACACAATAATAATGGTTGATGAGATGGAGTTTGAGGATGGTTATGGAAAGTTCATTGATGAGTACAAGGCCTGGAAGGAAGGTAGGGAGGCCTATAGAAAGTGGTTTGAGTCATTATTACCAAAGGCACAAATAATAAGTGTGAGAAAGAGGTGAGGAGGCATGTCAGTTTCAGCACTTGAATCTAAACGTCTTGATGCAGTGCTTAAGGGAGATGAGGAGGTAGAGGTTGTTGGTACTGGCACTGATGCGGTGGCCTACGCACTAATGCTTGCTGATATTGATGTAACATCGGCATACCCAATAAGGCCTTACGGCGGTGTCATGCAGACGGTGGCTAGGTTAATAGCTGATGGTTATATGAAGGCCGAGTACATAGTGGCTGCCCATGAACATGACCAGTTCGAGATCGTTAAGCACGCATCTGCCGTTGGCGCAAGGACTTTTGTTGGCAGTAGTGGTGTTGGTTGGTTACTGGCTATTGAGGCCATAGTGGCCATTAGCACGGATAGGTACCCAGTGGTCGCATTAATAGGTAATAGGGCGCTTGATGATCCAGGAGCATATGGTGTAGAGCATAATGATGCATTGATGGTTAGGGACGTAGGCTGGTTATTGACATGGGTTGACACCGCCCAGGAGGCTCTGGACACCACATTAATAGCCTATAGGGTTGCTGAGGATCCAAGTGTCATGCTTCCAGTGGGTATATCAATGGATGGCGCATTCCTAACGCATAGCGAGCATGCATTTAAGATACCGCCTAAGTCTAAGGTCCAGAAGTTCCTACCACCCTACGATTTGGGCAACAGGAAGTTACACCCAAGCAACGTGATCAGTGTGGCACCACAGGTCAATGAGGACTGGGTTACAGAGCTTAGGAAGCAGATGGATGAGGCCATGAAGAATGCGAGGAAGGTTATTGAGGAGGCCTATAGGGACTTCGCGAAGATCTTCGGTAGGGATTATGGTAACCCATTTATTGAGACTTATATGGTTGAGGATGCCGACGTGGTCATGGTTGGTATGGGCACTGTTTCTAAACCAATTAAGGAGGCTGTGAGGAGATTGAGGGCCAAGGGTGAGAAGGTTGGCTTTCTCAGGATTAGGTGGTTTAGACCATTCCCAACCGAGGACATCATACGTTACCTGAGTGGTGTTAAGGTTGTGGCTGTTGTGGATAGGGATTACTCATTTGGTTCGCCTTTTGATGGTGGTGCAGTATTTACTGAAATAAGGAGTGCGTTGTATGAGGCGGAGCATAGGCCATTAATGATGAATTTCATTGGTGGACTTGGCGGTAGGGAGATTACCTATAATGATGCGATTAATATGTTCAATATGGCTTTGAATGCAGCTAGAAAAGGTAAGGTTGAGCAGAGGGTGATTTGGTATGGAGTTAGAGAGTAAAATGGGAAAAGAAGAAAAATTTATAAGGAGTGAAGGGGGTGATTGAGTGTGACAATTTCAATTAAGCTCGCCCGAACAGTCAAGGACCTAGTACAGATGGCTCAGACTGAGTACTTTGATGCTGGCCATAGGACTTGCCAAGGCTGTGAATCTGCAATGGTGCTTAGATGGGTTGCCAAGGCTGCTGGGCCTAATACTATAGTCATTGGCGCAACAGGCTGTATGTATGTAGCGAATACTACATACTATACAACGGCCTGGGCGTTACCTTGGATACACACTCAATTATCTGGCACTGGGTCGGCTGCTGTTGGTACTGCAGCAGCATTGAAGGCACTTATGGAAAAGGGTAAACTACCAAACGAGAAGATAAACGTAATTGGCATATGTGGTGACCTAGGCTGTGCAGATGCAGGCCTATCTGAGGTATCTAACGCATTAACACACACGAAGTATAACTTCCTAATACTCATGTATGATAATGAATCCAGCGCCAACACTGATATTCAAGAAACAACAATGACACCGTTTGGAGCACTGACAACCTTCAGCCCAAGTGGTAAGCAGATCAGGATAATGAAGTATAGGTGGAAGAAGAACATGGCTGCCATGATGGCTGTTGGACACCCAGAGGTTAAGTATGTAGCCACGGCAATGGCAGCGGATCCAATAGACCTATACAATAAGGTGAGGAAGGCTCTAGAGATTGGTGGACCAACATTCATACATACTCTAGATCCATGCCCGAAGGGTTGGGGCTACGATCCCAAGTACAGCCATGAAATAGGTAAGTTGGCGGTGGAGACAGGTCTATGGCCGCTCTTCGAGATAGAGAATGGCAAGTTCAGGCTAACAAGCACAAGCGCTAGGATAGCCAGCGGCGAGATTAAGAGAAAACCTGTTAAGGAGTACATAAGGAGGCAGACGAGGTTTAAGCACCTTACTGATGAGGATATTGAGTACATACAGAGGAAGGTTGATGAGATGTGGGAGAAGTGGTTAATACCTGGGCTATTGCCATTAACTAAGGAATTACCATATCCAGAGACAACAAAGGCTCAGTAAATAGGTAGTTATTTTCTTAAAATTCTACTTATATATTCATTCTTAATCTATTGTCTATTTAATTATCATTATTTATAATTATTTTTAAATCTTTTATACTTTTTCAGAAAAACATCCAATTTAACAAAAATTAATCAATGATAACATGTCATAATTTATGATAGATTTTCTAATTATTACGAATTTTATAAAAATATTATCTTAGCAAGATTTTAATAATTATGAATAATTCTATCTAATGTATGGGTGGGGAGTCAAAATTAACGGACAAGCAAATACTTGGTTTTAGCAGGTGGTTTGCCTTTGTTGGTGCATTCCTGGCAATGTTCATGATTAGTCCCTATGAGTATGCCTTTAGCGCTTTCTCGCATGATGTTACTCAATTCTTCCATATCAGTGCTGTGTTCCTTGGTACAGTATTTACAGTAAACGTGTTCCTTGAATCCGTGTTCGGCTGGCCAGCGGGATTCGTTAGAGATAGGTATGGACCTTGGCTTCTTCAATTAATTGCTGCATTTCTGGTTGGCATTGGTTACTTTGCGGCAATCTTTGGCTCACCAGCCCTGTTAATGTGGGTTTATGCCGTGATCGGTGGTATTGGTGCTGGTATTGTTTATAATAATAGCGTTACCGTGGCCAATAAGTGGTTCCCTGATCATAGAGCTACCGTGGCTGGCACCATATCAGCTGGCTTTAGCTGGGGATCAATACCAATAATACTACTAATTGGCATTTTACCCAGGACTCAGCCCATAGCCGTGTTTAAATCAATAATGCTAGGGCTTGCAATAACCTCCTTCGTAATAATATTGATCTCGGCCTTCCTCATGAGAAGAGACCCACCAAAAGGTTGGAAACCGTCCACGTATAATCCACAGTCATCAAGGTCAAAGCTAATACGTGCAACCGATTACCAATTTACATTCTCTGAGACAGTGAGAACTTGGCAATTCTGGATATTGGTCATTACATTCCTCCTAGTGGCTTCTGAGGGGTTAACTATAGTATCTAAGGCCGTTCAGTACGGGCTCTACTTCCACTTTGCCTTGATCATCGCTGTGGCTGCATCGCTTGGTTCATCAATAATGGCAGGTTTAGGTAAGTTCATAACCGGCGTTGTTTCTGATGCTATTGGTGTTATTAAGACATTAATCCTATTTTACGCCTTATCAGGTATATTCACGTTATTAAGTGTACTGTTTGGTACTATACATAATGAAATTGGCTTTGTTACATCAGTTGCTCTTGCTATCTTGACTTGGGCGTCAATATATACCGTCAATCCGGCATCCATTGGTTACTTCTACGGCGAGGTAGCGTCAGGAAATAACTATGGGTTGCTTTACGCCATAGCTAAGGGTAGTGGTGCTATTTATGGTGGTGTTTTGACGGCAATAATGATAACATCCTTAGGTTGGATAAATACGATGGTGATCTCAGGTCTCTTTGGAATAATAGCCGCACTATTGGCTATACCACTACTCTGGAAAATACCAAGACCTCCTAGGAAGGCATAATTGTATATAGGTTTAAATTTTTTATTAAAAATTAATATTTTTCATATTATTCTGAAATATATAGAATAATCTTTTATTATATTGGTTATAGATAAAATATCGTTTAAGCAATACTTATTAATATTTATGCATATATGCATGTATGGGAATAACCGAGGGCATTATTAATGAATTGAAGAGAATTGTTGGTGAGAGTAATATTATTACTGATGAGGTTGAGCTTACGGTTTATGAGGCTGATGGTTCATTTGTATACACGGCCAAACCTGATGTGGTTGTTTTTCCTAGGTCCACTGAGGAGGTTGCTAAGGTCGTCAGAGTTGCTTGGGAGAATAGAATACCGATTGTTGGTCGTGGATCAGGCACAAGCCTTAGTGGCGGTGCTCTGCCCATTGAGGGTGGTATTGTTGTTTCCCTAGCGAGGATGAATAGGGTCCTTGAGTTGGATATTGAGAATGAGACGGCCACTGTGGAGGCCGGTGTCATTAATCTATGGGTCAGTGACGCCTTGGCTAAGTTTAATTATCAGTATCCAATAGATCTTGGTTATTACTTCCCGGCCGATCCAGGTAGTCAGAGGGTGGCTACGATAGGCGGTAATATCAGCCATAATGCGGGTGGTGTTAAGTGCTTTAAGTATGGTGTTACTGTGAATAATGTGCGTGGATTAAAGGTCGTACTTCCCAACGGTGAGATTAGGTTCTTTGGTGGTAAGGTTATTGAGAATCCCGGTTATGACATTGTTGGCATTATAAGTGGTTCTGAAGGCACGATGGCCATAGTCACCGAGGCCGTTTTAAGGATTGTTAGTAATTATGAGTCCGTAAAGACCATACTAGCCGCATTTAATTCAATTGAGGATGCAGGAACAGCAGTTTCCAGAATAATAAGTACCGGCATTAGACCAGTAGCCCTGGAGTTCATGGATAAGATTGCCGTCAATGCCATTGAGGCTGGTCCATGGGGCGGTGGATTACCCACTGATGCAGAGGCCATATTACTCATTGATGTTGAGGGTTCAGAACCTGGAACAAGCGCTGAGGCTAATAGGATAATTGAAATACTTAAGTCATCCGGCGCATACATGGTTAAACTCGCCAGGGATAGAGCTGAGGCTAATAAGTGGTGGGGTGCCAGGAAGCAGGCCTTTGGCGCCATGGGCTTCGTAGGCCCTAACTACATTACTGGTGATGGTACAATACCTAGGAAGAAGTTACCTGAGGCGTTACATAGGATCAAGGAAGTTGGTAGTAAATACGGTTTTAGGATAGCCAATGTATTCCATGCTGGCGATGGCAACCTACACCCACTCATACTGTATGATGAGAGAAAGCCTGGTGAGAGGGAGAGAGCTTTGCAGGCTGAGGATGAGATACTTAGGATGTGTGTTGAGATTGGTGGTACAATAACTGGTGAGCATGGAGTTGGGTATTATAAGAAGCACCTAATTGGTTTGCTTTATACTGATTATGAATTGAATGTAATGAAGAACATAAAGTCCGTCTTCGATCCATTGGGTATTATGAACCCTGGGAAAATCTTTCCTGGGTGATTGAATGACCCTGGAAATAGCACTTAGGAATATTGAGAGGGAGGTTAGTAATGATTCAGTTAGGGAACCAACGAATAAGTACATAATTGACGGGCTATCACCTAAGGTCGTGCTATATCCAAGGGACATTAATGAACTAAGTGTAATAATGAAGAATGTGAGTAGAGAGAAATTGAGTGTAATACCCATTGTTAATGGGTCGAAGGTTTTCATGGGGAATGTACCTAAGTCGTATGATGTCGCGCTTGACTTAAGCCGTGTACATAAGGTTATAGAGCCAGATCCTGAGGAGATGGTTGGTACTTACGGAGTTAGTGCATCATTTAATGAGACTCAGGAAGCGCTTAAGAGAGTGGGTAGAAGGTTACCAATTGATCCACCTTTGTCGAACTACTCAAGCATCGGTGGTATATTCTCATGTAATCTATTTGGTCCTCTGACATACATCTTCATGACAACAAGGGATATAACACTTAGGGTTAGGGCCGTAATGCCTGATGGTACCATTGTTAGATGGGGCACTGGAATGATTAAGGATGTTGCTGGCTATAACATAAAGAGACTTTTCATAGGTTCCTGCGGCTCTCTAGGCATTATTTATGAGGTTATGTCGAGAATAGCGGCAATTCCTGATGTAATAGCAGTAGCCAAGGTAGATAAGGAACTTGGCTTATTGATCACCAGGAGGTTAAAGCCCTATGGAGTCATCATAATTAATGGCACTATGTATCTTAGGTTTGAGGGTATTAGGGAGGAGGTTGAGTATCGTCTAAGTAAGTTGGGTGAAGTTTCAAAAATTGAGGTTTTCTATGGTAATGAGGCCGATGGATTATGGTATAGATTAACATCAATTAATGAAATATTTAACTATAGTGTTGTGCTTAAGGTAATAACCCCGCAGGCCAAATTAGAGAATGCTGTGAAGGAGTTACCAAGTGATTACTTGGTTAAGATGCCCATGATTGGTGAGGCTTATCTTGGCATTAATAGTATTGATATTAACACCCTAAATGCCGCTAGGGAGAGAATTAATGACTTGGGTGGTTACCTGGTAATTTTGAAGGCACCTGTTGATATTAAGCGTGGCATTGATGTCTGGGGCATTGGTCAGAATATTGATATTATGTCAAAAATGAAATCTGTCTTTGACCCAGCAGGTATAATGAATCCAGGTAGGTTTGTGGGTGGTCTATGATGAGTAATGACTTGTATAAGAGGATTATTGAGGAGGGACTTAATGAGACCTATAAGTGTGTACACTGTGGTTTTTGCCTACCAACATGCCCAACCTACAGGGCTACATGGAATGAAGCAGATAGCCCGAGGGGTAGGATATACCTAGTCAAGGCATTGCTAACGGGTAAGTTACAACCCACTGAAACCCTGCTTAAGCATCTCGATGCCTGCGTAATATGTAGAAGATGCGAAACTGCATGCCCATCTGGTGTTCAATATAGTAAGGTAATTGATGCGGCGTATGCATATTTAGGCAGTAAATTAACGAACTACGGATACCCATGGCACATTAGAACTGGGTTCCAGCTTATTGAGAACCCAACAATAATAAAGTTAGCATTATCGGTGTCAAGCTCATTGCCTGGAATACCAAGGCATATGAAGGGCTTTGCCAGGTCAAGAAATGAGGAAAAACTCAATGATACGCTTGGTAGGGTGTTTAAGGTACCAAAAGACAAAATTAATAGGGGTAGGGTACTGTTATTCGTGACTGAATCATGCGTTGCTTGGCAATCACACACCCACTTGGTTTATGCAACCATCAGAGTGCTTACTTGGAATGGCTTTGAGGTTGTTGTGCCCAGGGAATTTAAGTGCTGTGGTGCACCATACATGCACATGGGAATGTTCAATAAGGCTCTTGAGCTCGCAAAACACAACGTTGATGTATTGAATAGGTATGAGAAGACTTATGGAATAGACTATGTCGTGGTTCCAGACTCAGGTGGTTGCCAGGCCCAATGGCTTGAGTATGAGAAGTTACTCAATATGAACCTGAACCTTAGACAGAAGGTAATGAATACATTACAGTTACTTGACAAGGTTGGACTAATTGGCGAACTCGGCCCAGTTAAGATGAGAGTATCAATACAACATAGTTGTCACCTAATGAATGTAGTTAAGGTTCATGACGCAGTACTTAGGGTGGTTAGTAAGATACCAGGTCTCGAAATCAAAGGCTTAGATACAGCCGATATTTGCTGCGGTGCAGGTATGATGTACCCAGATAGACATCCAGACATTGCCCGTGAAATAACTAGGCAGAAGCTTGAGGATCTAATGCGACATAAACCTGAGGCATTAATATTAGAGAGCGTGACCTGTAAGGCGCATTGGGCAAACATCATTAGGGACAATAACCTGGCTGTCAAATTACTATATCCAACAGAGCTACTTGATATGTCATATATATCTGGTGGAAATCCAGGGTATGAAAATATTATAAATAGAGTTCAGTATTAACGTGTAATTTTACAAACATAATTTAAATAGTTAAAAATAAAATATACATAGTATTTTTTACATTATACAAATATAAAATGCTTATCCATAATGGTAATGTTTAAAATTATAAACAAATATTAATATATAGTATGTTTACTCAACCCTTAAATCCGACGGGCAATATAGTATTAACGGCGTTGGCGGCTTTAATATCCATAATAGTACTATTAATATTATTAGCTGTTTAAGGATGTCCGCCTGGCTCGCTACACTAATTGGTTCTATAGTAACTATATTAGTGGCAATACCCCTTTGGCACAGCCCTCCAGTAGAGACTATCGAGGCTTGGATCATTGGCGCATTAGTTGGGTTCTGGTACATAACATGGATAACCATTTGGGGCGTCACAATATACAACACGCTAGCCTTGACAGGGAAGTTTGACGTATTTAGGGATTGGGTTGTGGCTAATGCAACAAGTGATGCGAGGGTTCAAGCAATATTGCTAGCTTGGTCCTTTGGCGCACTCATGGAGGGACTTGTGGGGTTTGGATATCCCTGGGCAATTGTTTCACCATTACTAGTTGCACTTGGTTATGACTGGATTAGGGCAATACAGACGTCCGCATTAGCGAATAACGCTCCCGTATCATTCGGTGCCCTTGGTACACCAGTAATTGCACTTTCCCTTGTTACTGGTATTCCATTAATGGCCATGTCAGCAGCAGTAGGTAGGGTTGTAGCTCTTTTAGCTGTTTTTGTACCATTTATATTATTGATTATTGTGGATGGAGTTAGGGGCTTGAAAGATGCATGGCCAGTTGCATTAATTGGTGGGTTGGGTTATATTACTGGACAATTTCCAGTATCTAATTACCTAGGCCCATACTTACCAGACATTGCTGGCTCATTGATATCATTCTTTATACTATTAGCATTCCTTAGGGTATGGAGACCGAGACGAATAATAACGTTTGGATCGCAGTCAACAAATGGTTCAGGGCAGCAAAGGAAGTTTACGACAAAGGATGTTGTTATGGCGTGGTTACCTTTCATTATATTGATAATCGTTGTTACATTATGGACCGGCCCCTGGTCACCACTGCCTCATTTCATAATAACTACCTGGTCCGTAAAGGCATACTCAACAGTACTTCATAAGGTAGTTGCTGTGGCTTTTGAGGTGAATCCCTTTGTTGCTGGTACGTCAATATTCGTATCATGGTTAATAATATGGGCTATACTTGGTGCGAGCCCTAAGGTGTTCGTAGAGTCACTAAAGAGAATGTGGCATCAGATGTGGGGTGCAATATTAACTGGGTTTTTCGTGGTTGGATTGGCATATGTATTTAATTATTCAGGTATGGCATACTCATTGGCATATGCAAGTTCTCTTGTCGGACTCATCTTTGTTATTATATCACCCTTTTTAGGCTTCATAGGTGCTGCCCTATCTGGTAGTAACACTGCTAGCAATACGTTATTTGGCGCGTTACAAGCCGCTGTTGGTAAGTTGCTAGGTTTACCTGTACCATTATTACCAGCTGCGAATTCAGTAGGTTCTGAGTTAGGGAAGCCTGTTGCTCCTCAAACCGTCAGTGTTGGTGTATCAACTACACCATATGTTAGGAAGGAGGGTATAATAGTTAGGAGGAATTTGCCTTGGGCGATAATGTATGTATTCTATCTAATATTTATAATATCATTATATGCGTTTGTATTTCCATGGGCTATGCCAAAGATTTAAGTCGATAAGTAATATGTATTTTCTTATCTCAAAATTCATGATATATAATTCCATTATAATCAGTGAGTAATGATGATTAAAGTTATAAATAGACACTATATTTATTGCCGATGCCAATATGTATTAGGAGCCCAGCCTCTATAGCTAATTTAGGACCTGGATTCGATGTATTATCACTAGCCATTGCAGAGCCTTATGATGATGTTTACGTAAGGCTAAACCAGGGAGACGATTACATAGAATTTATTGGTAATTACTCTCATTACTTGCCTAGTGATTATAAATCCACGACTTTATATCCAGTCATTGAGGAGTTTAGGAGAATTACGGGCATTAACTTTAGTGTGCGCATCATAGTTAAGAAAGGCATTAGGCCAGCCAGTGGTTTAGGAAGTAGTGGCGCTGACGCTGCTGCAGTGGCCTACGCCCTAAATAAATTGCTCAATACGAACCTTGATACCAAGTCCCTAATTAGGATTGCGGCGCTAGGTGAGACTGCCGCGGCTGGCACTCCACATATGGATAATGTGGCTGCATCCCTATTAGGCGGCTTAGTCATTATTAATCCAGTGACTGGAGACTTTGTTAGGATTGATGTACCTAATAAATACTGGCTTTCAATAATCATAGCCGGTAATAAGCCCAGCACCAAAGAAATGCGTAGGTTATTGCCTAGCACAATAGACATGGGCAGCCTTAAGAATAATTCTGCCTACGTATCAATGTTCATCTACTCATTTATTTCCGGTAATAAGGAAATATTGAGTAAGGCATTAATGGGCGATACAATTGTCGAACCCATAAGGGCTAAGTTTTACCCACATTACAATGCTGCTAAGGAGACTCTACTCAAGGCTGGTGCCATTGGCGTTGCCCTTGCTGGCGCTGGTCCATCGATTTTTGGATTATTTGACCACGAACCACCTAAGGACAACATAGACAAAATGCTAGGGGCATATGGATTAAGGGATCATTTATTGATTGTTACGCGGCCAAGTAACGTTGGAGTTCATGAAATACCCTGTGAAGGCCTAAATGCTTAATACCTACTCCATACTTTAGGCCCCTGCATGGATGCGGTAATAATTGGTGGGGGTGTTTTGGGGACAGTATTAGCATACTTACTTACAGCAAGGGGTGTTAATGCCACTTTGATTAATTCAGGTTTTCAAAGGCCAAGGTTTCCGCTCATCCATTCGAAACTCTTGAGGATATCTGAGGATATTAGGTTGGCGAGGATTAGTGAGGATGTCTATAGAGAATTATCGAGAGAGATTGGGATTAACGTGTTAAGGCCTATGGATTCCGTAACGATAATACCGAATACATGTTATGATGATACGTCGAGATTAATGAACATGTGGCATAACGTTGGTGTGAACACGCGCATAATAAGTGATGTTCGTGATTACGGAATTAAGGAAATTAATGAGAAGGAGGTTTATATACTTAGTACAAATGGTGATAATTTCGTTAATTTCCCATTATTAATGAAATATGTTCGTAATACTAATGGAATTAAATACATCAATGGTATAGCCAGAATTAAGCTTAGTGATGATGGCGTTAAGGCTCTAGTAAATAGTGAAATACTGCATGGCGATTATTTTATCATTACCGCTGGTGCCTGGAATTCCATAATTGCCAGGAATGCCAATCTAAGAATTCCATTATTACCTTATAAGTGTCAGGCAGCTGCATTTCTTAGTAGGAGAATTGACATTATTGTCTATGACTATGTGCTTGAAATTTACATAAGACCCCTCGGTTCCATAATCAACAATGCACTAGGTGCATTAGGGCTTTCTGTTATGGTTAGTGGTGATGGTAATTCCCGAGTTACCGAGCCAGGCAAGGAAGGAAGTGTTGACCGTGAATTCCTTAATGAGATAAAGAATAAGGTTAGAGCAAGATTGGGTAATGCACTACTTATTGGATCCAGGTTTGGTTTTTGCGAGAGTACTCCTGACATGAGGCCTGTGGTGGGTGTTGTTGGTTCAAATAATTTATTATTGATTGGTGGTTTTAATGGTTATGGGGCTGAGGTTGGTCCAGCATTGGCTATGGCCGTCGTTAATTACTTACTCGATGGTTCATGGCCTGATTATGCAAGGCCTTATCTTATTGATAGGTTCGGTAATGACTGGCCCAATATCTGGGATATCGATATTGAGGCCCATGAATTATGTGTATAATACGGCTTTAAACTCTTTATTAATTCTGCTGTGAGTTAATGAATTGGTTGATTAAGTTGCGTGTTGGCGACTTACCACTACCAGACGTGTTAAGGGACTTCATAATCAAGGAAAGAGGTATCCAGGAGCTTTATCCACCTCAGGAGGAAGCTGTACGTAAGGGCTTATTCGATGGAAGAAATCTCGTAATGTGCACTAGTACGGCTACTGGGAAGACATTAATAGCTGAATTAGCAATGATAAATGCAGTACTCACCAGGGGAGTTAAGGCTGTATTAGTTGTTCCATTGAGGGCACTGGCCTATGAGAAGGCCAGGGACTTGAGGATTTATGAGAAGCTTGGTGTTAGGATTGCCGTTACAACGGGTGAGTATGATAAGGAGGATGCATGGCTTATGAATTACGATATTGTCGTAACAACCTACGAGAAGCTTGATAGTTTATTGAGACATAAGGTTGATTGGCTTAAGCAGGTGGGTATTTTAATAATTGATGAGATTCATTACATTGATGATGATAAGAGGGGGCCGACTATTGAGTCAATAATTGCTAAGGTAAAATCCCTGGGACTTAGTATGCAATTGCTGGCTTTATCAGCAACTGTGGGTAATGCCGAGGAGATAGCCAAGTATCTTGACGCTGAACTTGTTGTTTCTGACTGGAGACCAGTCAAGCTTAGGGAGGGGGTTTATTATGATGGGGTTATCTACTACGCAGATGGTTCCAGGGAACCCATTAAAGACCTAGAGAATCCAGTATTATCGTTAGTAATGGATACAATATTTAATGGTGGTCAGACGCTTGTCTTCACGAGCTCCAGGTCGAATACCGTGAAGCTATCTCAACAAATTGCTCATTACATATGTAATTACAACGTGAAAATAATAGAACCGAGAGAATTAATGAAAGTATCCAATGCAATCCTTGAGACCTCACAGTCTAAATTGCTCGGTGAAGAGTTGGCGAAGATTGTTAGATGCGGTGTTGCCTTTCATCACGCAGGTTTAGACATGGATGTAAGATCCATCGTGGAGAACTCCTTTAGGGACAGGTTAATTAAGGCCGTGGTTGCAACAACTACGTTAGCCGCAGGCGTTAATTTACCAGCTAGAAGGGTGATTATTCATGAGTATAGGAGATATGAACCTGGCTTTGGAATGGAGGAGCTCCCTATCATGGAGTATAAGCAGATGGCTGGTAGGGCCGGTAGGCCTGGGCTTGATCCATATGGTGAGGCAATACTAATTGCCAGGAGCGAGGATGAGGTTGATTACCTAATTAGAAATTACATAAATGCCAGGGTTGAGGATGTAAAGTCCAAGTTTCTCACTGATAAGAATCTAGCAACGCACATACTCTCAGCAATAGCCAGTGGCTATGCATTGAATATCGATGATGTGATGAGGTTTATATCATCAACTCTAGGCTACATTCAAGGTGGCTTCCATAGGAATGAATTCCTCAGAGATTTATTGAGGAGGAAGATTGATGATGTACTAAACTTCTTGGTTGAATCAGGATTTCTTGAAAGGAGAAACAATGATGTGGCGGCAACTGCCTTAGGCTCATTATTGAACACGCTTTACCTGGATCCGTATACTGCGAATGTATATATTCGTGGACTTAGGTCTAGGAATGAGACCAATGACTTAGGCTATACACATTTAATTATTCAATCACCTGAGGTTCCGAAATTACGGGTTAGGAGAAATGAGTTTGACGATTATATAGAACTTGTTTTAGATAATTGGGATTATCTATTGATTAAGCCATCAATTACTAGGGATGAAATTGAGAATGGTGAGTTTGAGGATGAGGAAATCGAGGATTACCTATCCACAATTAAGACAGCCGTAATGCTCCTTGACTGGGCCAATGAGGTCTCTGAGGATGAGTTGTATAAGAATTATGATGTTGGCCCTGGCGATTTGAGGGTATATAGTGATTTAATGAATTGGTTAGCCAGTGCTGTGACAAGACTTGCCGGTGCCATCGGCATGAGGAAGCATGAGGAGAGGCTGAATGTACTTAGGTGGAGGCTGATCTATGGTGTTAAGGAGGAATTAATAGAGCTTGTGATAAACCTTGAAGGCGTTGGTAGGACTAGGGCTAGGGCGCTTTATGACGCTGGTTTTAAGGACATTGCTGATATTGCAAATGCAGATCCAAAGGCTATAAGTATTATTAGGGGCTTTGGTGATAGGCTTGCGCATTCAATAATTGAGCAGGCTAGGAGGCTAATTAAGGATGGTAAGGTCGTTAAGCCAACAATAATAGAGAGAGATAGGGAGGGTGGTAAGCAGGGATATACGAGGAGGAGGGGTTCGTTACTTGATTACCTTTGATATCGAATATGAAATACTTATATATTAATGCCATAACACTAGCGTGTTGATGATTAGCAAGGCAGTTATTACTGCCGCTGGGTTGGGCACTAGAATGAGGAGTATGACATTGATAATGCCAAAGGCATTATTGCCGTTAATACGCAGGAATGAGACACCAATGCTTGTTCCAATTATTGACCTAATAATAGCGCGTTTGCAGGAGGTTGGTGTCACTAAGTTCATAATTATTATTGGTAGGAACGGTAGACCACTAATTGATTATTTAATGGATAAGGTATTTACGGATTCCCTAAGGGTTCAAATATCATTTACATTTCAAGAAAAACCCCTTGGCTTTGGTGATGCTGTGCTTAAGGCTGAGGATTTCGTGAGCTCAGAACCATTCTTTGTACATGCTGACGATGGGATCCTAACCGATGGATACTCAGAAGGTGTTAAGTTATATGACGAGTTAAGGCCCGATGCATTACTATTCCTCAGGAGAGTTAGTAATCCAAGTAGGTATGGCATTGCTATTGTCAGGGATGAGGGATCATACAATGGTTATAGGTTGGTTAGGGTATTAAATGTGGAGGAGAAACCAAGTAATCCTAAGTCGAACATTGCCATAACTGCTGCCTATATATTTAACAGGAAGATATTTGATAGCCTTAGATTGATTAATACGAATAGAGAACTTGAGCTGACATATGGCATTGAAGGCATTATTAATAGTGGTGGTGAGGTTTACGGATTATTACTCAATGATAATTCCTGGCTAAGTGTTGGCGATCCAGAGAGTTACTTCGAAACTATTAATAAGACGTTCAATTCCAACGAAAGAACTAATATTTATTAATGAATCACTTTAGTAACAGCTTGCTTATATGATTGTAAACATTATCGTAAGTAAAAACAGAGTATCTGGAGAATTAAGGACGGGAATTAAGTTAAGGCTTGAAAATCCACCACCTGGTGTTAATTATAGGGCAATTGATGAACCCGTTGGTTTATCCCCATCCTTTAATGACTTCTACATAACTAAGGACACAACAACTAAATGGTTTCTTAAAACCCTCATAGAGCCCATATACTCCCTCAAGCTTAAGGGTTTAACACATGCCTTCTTCCTAAACCTATTCATACCGCACACACCCTGGATTCAGGAGATTGACCAACCAATATTTAACCTATTTGAGAAGTACATAGGTAAGTCGAGAAGGAGTGTCCTATATAGGCTCGCAATAAGGACCTTTAGGTACTTGTTCAATAGGGACAACGTTATAATAGTGACTTGGACCCAATGGAGTAGGGAGGGACTTGAGGAGGAGGGATTTAGGTACGTTAGAGTTGTGCCACCGCCAATGAAAACAAGCTTTAGGAAGATTGATAATAAAATAACGATTGGGTTTATAGGTGTTGAGTACCATAGGAAGGGTGGTGATATTGCTGAGGATATTATGTCAAAATTACCAAGGCACATTAGGAAGGTTTATATCGGTAAAAGTCCGAGGAAGATAAGTGGAATTGAATATTATAATCCAATGAGAAGGAATGAATTACTTAAGTTGATGGCTGAGTTCGACATACTCCTTTTCCCAACTAGGGGTGAGGCCTATGGATTCACGGCGCTTGAGGCAATGAGTATGGGCATACCCGTGGTTGCGTCTAATGTGGATTCAATTCCAGAGGTCGTGAGCGATGGCGGTATACTTTGCGAGGTCAATGACATTAAATGCTTCCTTGATAGTATTAAGGAACTAGTAAGTTCGCCAGAATATGTAATAGAACTTGGTGCAAGGGCTAAGGCAATCGTCGCCCAGAGACATTCGCCAAGCATTGTTGGTAAGGAATTATTAGCAATATATAATGAATTAAGTGAAGATGAGTGAATTAGTGGATCATGTATCAAGTATACTAATGGATTTAATTAGAGTGAAAACAGTAACACCACCAGGCGAGAATTACCTGGACCTAGTTACCTATTTAGATGGATTATTAACGAATTATGGAGTAAACACGAAAATAATCGAAGTACCAAAGTCAATTGTTAAGGAGCACTATCCTGAATATGCAGATCACCCTAGGTACATATTATTGGCCGAACTATGTAATACCAGGGACAAAAGAATTCACTTTAATGCACACTATGATGTAGTTTCCGGAGGAGGTGGATGGCTTGTTACGGAACCCTTCAAGCCCGTTATCATTAATGGTAGGGTTTATGGTAGAGGAGCCTCAGATGACAAGGGCGGTGTTACAGCATTGGTATTACTTGCAAAGCAACTTAGTGAGCTGAGAGACTTTCGTGGTTGTGTGGAATTCTCTTTTACACCGGATGAAGAAATTGGTGGTTTAACAGGTGTTGGTTATCTCATTAATCAAATTCGTAAGCCTGACTATGCCATTGTGACTGAACCAACTGGCCTCAATACCATATGGATTGGCAGTATGGGCATACTACAGCTAGATATTGTTGTTAGGGGGTTGCCGAGTCATGCCTCGCAACCATGGTATGGCATTAACGCCTTTGAGGATGGCATCACTATGGCCTATTCATTAATCACTAGGTTGAAGCCTAGAATTGAGGATAGACAATTCATGAATGAATCAGCGTCTGTAGTATTAGGAGGTCTTGTTAGAGGTGGTGATGCGCGTAATATTGTGCCTAGTTATTTTCAATTCTCAATTGATAGAAGAATATTACCCAATGAAGACATTGACCAGACATTTAATGAAATAGTGAGTTTAATCAATATGTTTCACAGTTATGTAAAGTCCACAATAGATGTCTACGTAATAAATAAGATAGAACCTGCAATAAACAATAACTCATTATTGCTTACAGGGTTAATCAATGCCATTAGTGAAACTCTCAAGGTTAATCCTCAAGTAAAAATCTCGAGAGTGCCTGTGGATACTCGATACTTCCAGAAAGGTGGCATAGATGCATTAACATATGGACCTGGAGATATTGCTGCGGCTCATGGACCCGATGAGTATATACAAATCAATGATATTATGGAATCAGTGAAGGTTTACCTAAAGTTAATTAGGAGAATTTATAGCAATAATATCTAGATTCCTGGGCGTTCATAGAACTCGATAGGTAAATATTTTTATATTGCATTATTCACGTTGATTTTGGTATGGCTAGGATTGATTGGAGCATTGATACTGAGGATATCGTTAGGAGGGTTAGGGAGATTTATGGGGCAAGCATTACTGAGGACCAGGTAGTCAAGGCCCTTGGTTATGAGTATAGGATTAGTTGGAAGAAGGCTGTTGAGGTTGCCAGGTTCATTAGGGGCTTCACTATTAAGCAGGCCGAGGATTATCTGGGTAATGTAATTAGAATGAAGATGCCAATACCAATAAGGAGATTCACCAAGAAACAGGCACACCACACAACACCTTGGGAGGGTTGGCCGGTGGCTAAATGGCCCATTAAAGTCGCTAAGGCCTATTTAGAGGTAGTTAAGAACCTTGAGAATAATGCTAGTTATAAGGGCCTTAATGTTGATAACGTGGTTATTATACATGCGGCTATTCATAAGGGCCGTAAGATTAAGAATTACATGCCTAGGGCCTTTGGCAGGTCTACGCCTTGGTTCCAGGATACGGTAACCATAGAACTAGCTGGAGCAGAGATACCTGAGGAGAACGTGCCAAAGAAACTAAAGCTAAGGCCGAAACCCTACTGACGCTTCCTTAGGAAAATCACCGAGTACCTTATTCCCAATCTTCTAAGGAATTTTATTAGTAATGAATCATCCGTGATCACTAATGGGTTTCTATCCCTTAACTTCATCGCCAAAACTATCAATGATACATCAGTATCACTCAATAACCTAGGTATGCGATAAGCCCTCCTTGTAAGTATTATATCATTCTCACTCACATCATAAATATCTATGCCCAGGACCTCAGGCACGGCGATGGCTCTCACATCCTTAAGTTCATTAATTACGTAATTAGTGGTTATTAGATGACCAATACTCGATAATGGACGCAAATCCCTCATATGAAGTATCGCTGATGTATCAAGTATTACTGCATCTTCATTACTCATGGTATGAACAACCTCCTGAACAACCTATCGTACATCCTGTATTGACGAGTCCTAACGAATCTAACCCTCCTATCATTTGGAACAATGCGTATCTCAGCACCTCTCTGCGTGACAATACCATCACATAATATGTGCGCAACCTCGCTCGTTAAAACCTTAATGGGTACTTCATATGGATGAACAATAGGTACTAAAGCCCTTGAGAACGGCGCAAGAGGCACTATTAATTTCACGGCTAACCTATTATCAACCACAGGACCTCCAGCCGCTAATGCATACGCCGTTGAACCAGTTGGCGTGGCTATTATAACGCCATCCATCCTAGCTCTTATCATCTCCTCGCCACCATCCTCAACAATAGTCACACTTATTAAATGACCAGGATCAACACCTTTAACCAATACCTCATTTAATGCCATGCATTCAAAGCCAGCGGCAATGGCCTTAAGTGTGATCCTCTCCTCAACCACGTATTCACCCTTAATTATCCTATCAAGAACCTGGGGTAACTCCCTGGCACTCACATCACTTAGATAATTAACCCGACCAGTGCCTATGTGAAGGATTGGTGTGTCCGTGGAATTGCCAATTTCATGTATGAATCTTAGGACTGTACCATCACCACCAATTACCATGGCAATATCAATACCTTGAGAACCATCCCACTTAGGTATACTGAGATTCTTAACCTCTAAATCCCTTGCAGCCACTACCTCAACTCCATTACTACTTAGTAACCTACTCACTATTAGCTTTGCTAATGCGTAATCCTCGTACTTACCAATATACATCATAATCCTCATTAATACTCAGGCTAATGCAAACTAGGCGAATTAATAAATAATTTCTCAGGGAATTACTCGATAGAAAACCTTTTATTAGCTCTAGCTATGTCGATTTGTATGTCAACGAAGCCAACAGAGGCAGGTTCGGTGAAGGAGGGTAGCTACTTAATGATTGATGGAGAGCCATGCAAGGTGGTTGAGGTTGAGAAGAGTAAGACTGGTAAGCATGGATCCGCCAAGGTCAGGATAGTGGGTATGGGCGTATTCGATAATGTTAAGAGAACCTTAATAGTACCTGCTGACGCCCAGGTCGAAGTGCCGATAATTGAGAAGTTCGTTGCCCAGGTAGTGGCTAAGGTTGGTGATTCCTGGCAATTAATGGACCTGAGAAACTATACAACGTTTGAAGTTCCAGAGAGCCAAATTGAGGAGGATATTAAGGGTAAGATCGAGCCTGGTATTGAGGTTGAGGTTTGGGATATCGCTGGTAGGAGGAAGATAATTAGGGTTAGGTAATTGCCATAAAATCAACTAACGAATACCTTATACTGATCAGCACCCTGTAATTCCCTCAATATTCTGTCAATAATTAACTTCTCAGGGTCAATACCAATCCTACTCTTTATATCCTCAAAGGACTGGAAAGGCTTCTTCCTCCTCTCCTCAAGTATTTGCCAAAGCGTCTTCTTACCAATACCCTTAAGTAACTCTAGGCTATGCATTTTCAGGGTTATTGGACCAGCCTTATTAAAGAAGTCAACGAACCTACTCTCCTGGGCCTTAACAATCTTCGCAACTATCTCAGGAAGCGCGTTCTTTGCCTCACTGGTTAATTCATCATAATTAATCCTCCTAACTATCTTATTCACCTTATCCCTAGGTCCATTACCTATGTAAACCCTTTCACCAACCTCAGCCGCAGTGTTTGGTTTCAATGTTAATTCAAGAAGTGTGAAGAACTGATCACCAATGGCCTGTACATAGGCCTCATTCTTAGGAAACCCCTTCTTAATAAGGGATGGGTCCTTAATGAGCATTTGCTCCGGCGGTATTATGTCCAGTATGTAGGCATAGTCCTCACGCTTAACCATTAATAACACCCTCTAGGATTCCTTAGTGCTTTTTAGTAGGTTGAGGATATCCTCAATCTCCTTATCACTGAATTCCCTTTTTTCGGTCCCCAATAATATCCTAAGCTCATCAGTTGTTTGAGGCATTAAATTAACTATCTGTATAGCCGTTAACTTTGCTAAACCAAATCTCTTCATTAATTCTGAGATCAAATCCTTAGCCTTATCAGGGCTTATCCTAGAGAACTTCCTAAGGTAGTTCAGGGTATTATTCACAACATCATCAGTAATTCCAGGATTAATACTGATTAATTTATCCTCGAGAATCCTGAGTGCCTCGGCCATGGAAATATCCTCAGAATTAATAATACGCTTAACCACAAGTAACTTCCTAAGAAAAATCCCTATTTAAGGATTTGGTATATGCAGGTTAATCATTAATGAAGAGAATGCTTAAATACTCAATAGAGTGATGATGCCTCGGGGTTACTCGTGCACCGAACACACGGCCTACGCTACAAATCAAGGAAGCTACTGACAAAGAAGCCCAGGGAAAAGGGTAGACCTGGTGTTTCAAGGTGGCTTTATGAGTATAAAGTAGGCGATAAGGTGGTTATTGATATTGACCCAACATTCATAACCACAGCACCCCACAGGAGGTATCAAGGCAAGGTTGGTACAATAATAGGAAGAAGAGGTAAGGCCTTTGAAATAGAGATTTACGTTGGTAGTAAGAGAAAGGTGATCATAACAACACCAGACCACATCCTTCCTTTCAGCTCTCAAATCACGGAAACAAAGACAACAGCATCGTAATCACATAGTTACTAAGGTAATTAATCACTTATGTTAAGTATGTCAATCTCCACAGGCCTAACACCAAAACCTAGAGTTCCAGCAATACTTGGTTCAACATCACCAAAACCACCATGTATGAACCCTCTAATGTACAGGTTACCCTGGCACCTAATCAGAAACTCCACAAGCCTATCCCCAATCACCTTACCATCTAATTCATAGACCATACTAACCCTCCTCTTAACCCTACGCCCACGCCTAAACACCTGAACCACCTGCCTATTCCTGAAGTAATCATGTAATGATTTTATATTCCCATCAGTAACTGAATTATCAGTAATTGCCAGGACTCTATACGTTATTACGTAATCCCTAACCCTAGCCTTCATCCTCACTATTGCAGAACTCTTAACACGGGATAGATCACTAAGTATAACGTCATAATTCAATCCCTTCAATAACGGGTATACATCATCAATACTAGGTCTCCTACTAGGTTTAATTATCTGTAGAATTGTAGGCCTACCATTACCAAGAACACGAGCACCAAATGGGTCTTCACCGCCCACATGTATCACCACATCCTGAGCACCAAATACCTGGATTATACTGTCAATGGGCCACCTAACCTGTCCTCTCCCATTAACTAGCCTATGTATCTTCCTATACCTAGCCGATATGTATATTGGCATTACCTGCACCTCCACGGATCCGGTGGTAATGTTAATGACGACCTCCGCATCAGGTTCTTCCCTACTGAATGAAACACTGAGTATCGACGAAACCCTCTTACCCAACTCCCTATTTAACTCACGTTTAATGGACTCGGCACTGGATATATTGAACTCTGTAGTTATGCCCAATTCCCTCTTTAGTACTTCAATTGGTACCTTACTACCAAGCCTAAACGACCTAACCTCAACACCTAGGGACCTCAGGCTATCAGCTATTGTTTTAGCCCACTCATCAAGTCTATTGAAAATGTTATCATTACATACATAACATGTAATTGGCGAGACCTCAATACCTAGGTTCTTAAGGAATTTTATACTTGGTTCATGCCCACTTAATGCCAACGCCTTAACATCACTGAGTAACTCATCACTCAATCCCTCACTAATTATTCTCTCATGAATCATCATTAATAGGTAATCCTTAATCGCCTTACCTCTTTCCTCATTACTAAGCCCGGTGCCCAACCTAGCGAATAACCTGCCAAGGCAGTGATTGCACAGTGGATACTTCCTCAATATATCCATGGCCCTTTCAAGACTCATATGGCATATTCACGGAACATAATAAGTATTAAAGCATATAATTAAGAAGTTATTTCCGTGGATGCTTACCTGGTGGGTGCCTTCATAAATGAGTGCTCAGTAAGGTGGAGAAGTATTGAGGGATTCTCAGATGCCGTTGATTATACTAAGTCATTAGAGCCAGGTATCACGGTAATAAACAATACAATAAACGCAACGAGTAAGTTATGTGATGAGATTAATAGAATCCTTCAAAAGCCCATTAGGTTGCTAATGTTCCTTAACATTAATGATTGGGTCAAATTAATGAGGGGGCTCTATGACTTTTATGGGGAGTTAATTGATCCGGAACCGGAACTCGATATACCTAATTTCGTACTTAGCATTAAGATTCCAAGTAAATCCTTCGGAACAACACTAAGGATAGTACTCAAGTTACTAGGCATTAATAGTAATGTATTTCCAAGCAGTGATAGTAAGCTTTACCTTGTTATTCACGATAGAGACTCAATAGCTAGGTTTATAAAGACCATAAAACCGTACTTAAACCCAGAACTGAACATCGTTCTAAGGAACAAATGGAATAAGCACTACGCAGACTTCGGCGAACCAATAATAATCACTAAGGAATAGATGAAGGAGCAAGCAGGAATTCAGTCGGTTTAGGCCTCACCACCAATCAGCGTGGGTTCAATTCATCAACTGCTAAGGAATACATGGTTTTTAATTTTAAGTTTTTATTTCGAGGGATTAATACGATTCACTGTGTTTGGAATAAATAACATAATTCGCATTCATTATTAAGACAACTTTCTGCTCTTGCAGCGCTATGATTTATTAGCCAGGCGATTAAATTAGACATCGTTAAAAGCACTGCACTAAATTTAATTTAGGACCATATAATTAGACCATTGTGATGAGATGCCACTGGCTTATTGGTGCTGATGCGTGTGAGGGCTGATCCTCATATTGGGTAATCGAAGTTAGTCTCAGCCAGCTTAAGTGGTGGGCATTTACCGTCCTTTTCACTTACTATTACATTCTCCCTTATTGGCCATGGTATGCCGATCTCCGGGTCATTCCAGACAACACATCTCTCGTGCTGTGGACTATACTCCTTCGTCTGTAGGTATAGGAATAGCGTGTCATCCTCCAGTGCCTGGAAGCCGTGGGCAAAGCCAGGCGGTATCCAAAGTAGCCTTGGGTTATCGGCGGATAACTCAACCATCACGTACTTACCAAACCAGGGAGAACCCCTCCTAACGTCAACAGCCACATCAACCACGCGCCCCTTAACCACAGTGACCAGCTTTCCCTGCTCCATGGGCTTAAGCTGGTAGTGTAGGCCACGAACAACACCACGCCTTGACTTACTTAGGCTTACCTGGACGAAATCATGGGGTACGCCACCAGCAAGGAAGTCCGTCCTCTTATAAAGCTCTGCGAAGAAGCCCCTGATGTCTGGGAAGACCACAGGCTCCACCAGTATTACATCGGGTATTTCAAGCCTTGCGAAATTTTTAAACGGCATAGCTAGGTCATAAATAATACAGATTAATAAGAAATACCTCATGTTAAACTAATGAAGACAAAATAATTCTAGAAATTAGTTAATAAGTTGGTCATTAACTGCATGATTTAATGAACGCCGTTGTTAAGCCTGAAATCATAGTGACGCTGAATGGTGAGGAAAGGAGAATTGTTCCAAGTTATGACAATGAATATGTATTAATGAGAGAGAAGGACTTCAACGTAATTCTCGACAATACAAACCTGAGCATAATACTTGCCATAATAAGCGGGCATGACCACTTTGTCCAAATAATGAAGAAGACCGGTTTACAAAGAGGTAAATTATCAAGACATTTAAGAAGATTATTGAATACTGGTTGGGTTATTAAAAATGGTAATAGGTACCTGCCAAGTGGACGTATTTACGTTGCCTATGACGTTAAGGACGTCAATGGCGAGATCATGCTTAGTATATCAATGAGTAAGGGCGCATTTATTGACCCGTTTTATGGACTCGTGATAATCAATGGCGAGCCACTGAGTAATTATTGCTCGACCTGCCCCCTCAGGCAGGTCTGTGTCAATAATGTTAAGTCCTTGGCCCGTAAATATAACATTGAGTTGAGGGGTGCCGAACCCAGTGAAGCCTATGTGGAGTTATTCAGGGAGTTGATTAGGAGGGATTTAATTAAGAGGTTTAGGAGTGGTTGGAGGATCGTTATTAGGAGGTAATTGGAAGATATGTTTATATTCTCCTGGGAATTGAATAGCGCAGTAATGGAGAGAACAAGTGAAGCACTGAGTAAGGTTGTTAGGGATTTCCTAAACAATGTTGAGAATATTAGCGGTGTATACATCGCAACATTAGATGGCCTCTTAATCGCCCATGCATCAAGAATTGACGCGGACCCAGACCGTGTAGCGGCAATGATAGCATCACTCAGCGCTGTTGGGGATAGGGTTAGCAAGGAGTTACTTAATGAGGATTCGAATCACGTAATTGTCCAATCCAGTACTGGCTATATAGTTATTAAGAGAGTTAGTGATCTAGTAGTAGGTATTTTGGTTCAGGGTGGTGATGACTCGACAATTGGACTTACAATGCTCGAACTAGAGAGACTTATAGCCACTATTCAGAAACAATTAAGGTAATTTATGAAGTAAGTTTTTACTAAATGTATTAAGTGAGTAGTCATGTTATGAAGGTCGTTACGAAAGAAATCACGGTACAGAGTAAGAGACGTAGAGAGGTTATTAACATAACAAATCATATTGAGGATTTCGTTAGAGACTCAGGCATAAGGAATGGTATAGTACTTGTTTTTCTACCACATGCAACCTCAGCATTGTTTGCTAATGAAGATGAACCAAGGGTAAGAAAGGATTATGAAAACTTATTTGAGAGGTTGGTACCTGCTAATGGAAATTATTTCCACAATGAAATCGATAATAATGCTGACGCTCACCTATTAACATCAATCTTTAAGCAGTTCTACGTATTGCCAATAATGAGTGGCGAGCTCGTCCGTGGAACTTGGCAGGAGGTTTTTCTAGCAGAGTTTGATGGCCCTAGGAGTAGGAGGGTTGTTCTTGTGACTATTGGTGAGTAATGATTATGTTATAAGTTCTTATTAAAACTGAAACCATATCTGGCTCTCAATTCCCTGTAGTTCTCAAGGGGTTCTGTATAAGCCACTAGATGCTCTGCAACGTATATGGGTGCACCAAGCCTTACGGCTATTGCCGTGGCATCACTTGGCCTGGCATCCAATTGGAATGTCTCGTTTGTCCTATTATCCTTAATGAATATTGTTGATAGGTAAACGCCATCGATCATTGCATCTATCGTTACCCTATCAACAATTACATCGAGCCTATTAATTAGGTCTACAATGAGATCGTGAGTTAATGGCCTGTGGAATGATACAAGACCGAGCGCCTTCTTTATTGAGAATGATGCTGTTACGTCAATCCTAATAGGCAGGACCCTATCTTCCCAATCCTCAGTTGTGAATAGCATTACAGCAACGCCCTCCTCAGGTATTTCAATCACATCCAGGAGATCAGCCTTTAAATACTTTGACGAACCACTTGAACTCTCCTCTCTAACCATTACAATACTAGGCACTAACCCCTTTATTTACTTATTCTAGACATTGATGCCGAACTCTATGAGCGGAGCCTCCCTCTCACTCCAGTTGCTCATGTCCCTAACCTTAACAACACCCCGTGAAATCTCCTTAGGACCTATTATTATGAAGTACCTGGCATTTATCTTAGAGGCATACTCAAGCGCGCTCCTGAGACTCTTCTCGCCCGTGTCCATTACTACCTTACTACCACCAGCCCTCAAAATACTGGCTAACCTATAACCAAGAGATAAGTAATTCTTCTCATTACTTAGGACGTACACGTAGTAATCAATTTGCGGAAGTCCACGTTTAAGCGAACCCCTCTGCTCAAGAACCTCCAATAGTCTCTCAATACCCATGGCGAACCCCGAGGCAGGCATTGGCTTACCACTATAAATCTCGATTAAATTATCATACCTACCACCACCACCAACTGATAACTTATAATCAGTCACGTACATTTCAAAGACAATACCTGTGTAGTAGTCAAGCCCCCTGACAATACCCATGTCTAGGTCCATGTAACTACGTATACCATACATATCAAGAAACTCCATTAACTCATTGTAATACTTAATGAAATCGTCACTAACACCAAGTTCCCTGAATGAGCCAATCGCCTTATCAAGACTCTCGCTCGTGTTAGCCAGTCTAAGAACCTCCTGTGCCGTATCATTACTTAACTCAAGATTCCTCAGCATCTCCAGGAGCTCCTCATCAGGCACCTTACCCCTCTTATCCATAATCCTAAGCACACTGGGTTTTACATCGCTTGGGATGCCGAACTTACTCAGTAATTGTTCAATGATTCTCCTATCATTTATCCTAATCCTGAAATCACCAATATCAAGTGACCTAAGTGCTTCAACACCAACCGCGAGTATTTCAGCATCAGCCCTAATACTGGATGATCCTATGAACTCAATACCGAACTGGTGGAACTCCCTATACCTACCGTGTTGAGGCTCATCATAACGCCAAACCTTCGTAATATAATACCACCTAATTGGTTTAGGTACATCAACCCTATATGAAATAACCCTTGCCACAGGCACCGTCATATCAAACCTAAGCCCAACCTCTCTACCAGCCTTATCCTTGAAGTAGTAAATCTCGTTAATTACGTCCTCACCGGCCTTAGCCTTAAGTATCTCATAATACTCGAGGGCTGGCGTCTCAACCCTTAGGTAGCCAAAGGACTCAGCAACCCTAGCCAACTTATCAAAGACTTGAAACATTGGGTAGTACTCCTCGGGTGTTAAATCTCTCATTCCCCTGACAGGCCTAAGGTCTTTATCGTCAAATACCACAGAATCAGCGATATAGAGGCTAAATAAAAACTTTCGTATTCATAATGAGGCTAGGGCAAGGACTAGGAAGTTAATGTGAGTTAATACATACATTAATAGGCCAAGGGTTATAGGCACTATAAAGGGTATGTGATATGAGGTTAGTACCGGTGTATCAATACTGATTCTGCCCTGGGAAAGCCATTCAATTAGTGATTCCCTTGGATCCTCAACGTCAAGACCAAGCCTAATCACTGGTTGAAACTCATTACCAATAAGTACCTGGGATATCGCGTAATTATTGGGGTTCCTAAACACCCTATGTGCGGGTACGCACATGAGCGTTATTAAGTATATTAACTTATTGAATCCCTTAACCCTGGCCAAGGCCTCGCAATTACTGCCGTACCTAATATTCTGAATAACATTGTAGGGTATGTACATTATTAGGGCTATGATTAATGAATTAATTAGTACTGATAATGGTGTGATGTTTATTACGGTCAATGCCATGTTTGATGCCGAGATTGTCGGTATTGATGCCGAGATAAAGGCTATTGATTTAGAATCAGCACCACCCATAGCCCTTAACCAATAAGCCATAAATGCGAACGCTGAACCAATAACCACACCAATGATGTATAGGAGTAATTGACCCAATACGAATACTGAGTATAGACCAAGCGGTATGCATATTATTGAGCCTATTATCCACGTCCAATCACTAATCTCCCTAGTCATTAAGTCCTGTATTGACGCTATTATTTGAATAATTATAGCGAATACGTAATCCACAGTGAGTAATAAATATGCATTAATCATTATGTCATGGGAATAACCACCCTCCCTTTAAGATTAATGTTTGATAAATACTAGCCACATGTATAGTGGGTAATAAATTAAAAGGATTCTTAATGATTGATTACTATGTCAAGGAGAGTTGCAATTATCGGAGTTGGTTGGTACGGGTTTAGGCCCGTGGTTGAGGAAGCGTCGTTTAGGGAGATGATGTTTGAAGCTGCAGCCCGCGCCTATGAGGATGCTGGCGGCATAAACCCAAGAACTGATATTGACGCATTCGCCAGCTGCCAGGAGGACTTCTGGGAGGGCATTGCAATAGCTGATGAATTCGCCCCAGAACCCATTGGCGGTGCATTAAAGCCCGTATTCACAACACCTGGTGATGGTCTTCAATGCGTGGCTAATGCATATATGATGATTAAGACAGGGCAATTCGACGTAGTTGTTGCCGAGTCACATGCAAAACCTAGTGATATTGCCAATATGCATGATGTTATGCTCTTCGGCATGGACCCATTAACTGTTAGGGCAATAAACACACCTAACTACCATGCATTAGCAGCACTGGAGGCTCAGGCATACATGTCGCGCTATAATGTAACTAGGGAGGCATTGGCGTACGTGGTGGTTAAGGACAGGAGAAACGCCCTCTATAACGAGAGAGCTAGTTATGGCGCTAATTTAACCATTGACGAAGTCCTGAGTTCACCATACACAGTATCACCACTGACTAAACTCGATATTGCGCCTTTTGTTGATGCATCGGTCGTTGTTGTTCTCGCGGGCGAGGACGTTGCAAGAAGGTACACGGATACGCCCGTGTGGGTTGATGGTATTCATTGGATTACTGAGGATCCGTCCCTTGAATTCCATAGTTGGGAATTTCCAATGCACGCAATGAAGGCTGCCGAGGCAGCGTATAAAATAGCTGGTATTCAGGACCCAATTAAGGAACTGCACTTCGCAGAGGTTGACTCGAGGTATAGCTTCAAGGAACTACAATTCATAGAGGCGTTAAAGCTTGCCCCAATCGGTGAAGCCCATAAACTACTCCTAGAGGGCGCCTTTGATAGGGATGGTCTATTCCCAGTAAACCCAAGCGGTGGCGCACTTGGTGAGGGTGTTCCGCTCGAGGTTCATGGCCTCGCCAGGTTAGTTAATGCCGTACTTCAATTAAGGGGTGAGGCTGGCAGAATGCAGTTGAATAGGGCTGAAAGGGCTGTTGTTCATTCATGGCGTGGCGTACCAACCACCACAAGTGTCGTTGCTGTGTTAAGTAGGTGATCGGTAATGCTTAAGAATCAAGTCATGGGTGGTAATTTATGAGTAGGAACATTTACGTAAAGCACAGGCCTGCAGTAATTGGTGCAGGACTAACATTATTTAGGAGGAGGATGCTCGAGACTCCTAAGGAGCTTGCTTGGATAGCCGCTAAGCAAGCGCTTGATGAGGCTGGGCTTACGCTTAAGGATATTGATTGCGTGGTAATAGGTTCGGCGCCGGACACGTTTGATGGAGTCCACTTTAAAGGTGAATATCTAGCCGATGGCTCCGGTGGTGTTGGTAAACCAACGATGAGGGTTTTCGTTGGCGGTGCTACCGGCGTAATGGTACCAATAGCCGCCTGGTGGCATGTAGCAAGTGGGCATTGCAAGACTGTGCTAGCCGTCGCTGAGGAGAAAATGAGTAGCGCCGATATACCGCATCCACAAGCGGTCTTTAGGTACATATGGGATCCGATCACTGAGGTGCCACTACAGCCGAATTTAATTTGGATATTCGCAATGGAAATGCATAGGTACATGTATAAGTGCGGTGCTAAGAAGGAGGATATAGCTCTAGTCAGCGTTAAGAATAAGCGTAATGCCCTCGATCATCCAGCGGCCCAGGTGGCGGCGAACATAACGGTGGATGATGTATTGAAGAGCGAGATGTTGGTATGGCCTGTTCAGTTACTCGATATCTCACCAGTAAGTGATGGTGCTGCGGCATTCATAGTAGCCAGTGAGGATGTTGCAAGGAGACAAACTGATACGCCGGTTTGGATTGATGGCGTTGGTTGGACCTTGGACACAACATCCTGGACAAACAGGGACCTGGCGTTTCCAGAATATGCTAATGTTGCTGCTCAGATGGCTTATAGAATGGCCGGTATTACGAATCCGAGGAGAGAGATTGATGTTGCTGAGGTCTACGATCCATTTGACTACAAGGAGCTGCATCACATGGAGGGGCTTGGGCTCGCCAAGAAGTGCGAGGCGCCGAAACTAACTAAGGAAGGCGTTACCCAGAGGGATGGTGACTTACCAATAAATCCATCAGGTGGATTACTCGGTGTCGGTAATCCAATAGCCGCTGCCGGCACAATGAAGGTGGCAGAGATATACTGGCAATTAGCTGGGAAAGCAGGTAAGAGACAAGTAAGGAAGCCAGCATATACGGGTCTTGCCCATGCCTGGGGCGACCTAATGCAAGCGAGCACAGTAGTAGTAATGAGGGTATAAAACAAGTTGATCCTTACCAATCTCATCATTCAATATAATAATTTTCTTTGGTTTTCCTTTGTCATAACTTCTATTTCCTCCCTGGTAAAGCCTTCATTCATTAGTTGCTCAATGAACTTAGCATAGCCCCGTGGCGGTGGCTCATTATGGACCTGACCTAAATCCGTTGATAGTATGTTCCTCTCAACACCGGTTTCCCTAATGGCCTTCACAACATCATTAATACTTGCCCTACCCGCTAGAACTGATTGATAGCATCTCTCAAAGTAGACACTGTAATTGGCTAATTCCCTCTGTTGCTCAATACTGTACTTAGTCATTGGAAATTCAGGATGAGTAACAATTATCTTCCTAACGCCACGCTCCGCAGCCCTCTTAACTAATTGCATACCCTCACTAGGGCTTAAGTGGCCTGTGGCAAGTATCATGTTGAATTCTTTAATTAAGTCTAGGATCTCATCAACCTCAGGCTTAATCCTACCATCCTCATCAAAAATACTTAACGCATTACCCAGCAAGCCCCTTTCATAAAGCTCAAGCTGTGCCCTAGCCCATGCCGGTGGGTTGGGCTTGTCACGCCAATTAAGTAATGAGGACCTCTCATTTGCCGAGTCAACGGTTGGGAACCAAACAATCTTAGCCCCTGATCGACCAGCCACATACACAATCCTTGGATTTAAGCCGCCAACTGAATTATTGAGCACAACACCTCCAAAGATCTCAATGTCCTCCACAATCTTCCTAACCAGGTAGGCTCTATCATAAGTCGGTGAGTAATGATTCTTGATAATGAAACCACCAAAACCATAATCCCTATATAGTCTTGCTAAATCTACGTCATCAAGGAGCCTAGGTACAATATCAGGTGCGCTATGAACATGAAAATCAAATGCACCCCTCAATAAATCCCTAGTATTAATCATAATCATTATCAGCCGAAAATAATGCGTTATTTATATTTATCATTAATTTGGCGGTAAAATTATAAAGGTATGATTGATTTTACGTTTCGATAATTTATGGCAGTTGTTGCTGTTGATGTTGGTGGCACATTTACGGATTTCGTAATCCTTAAGAGCGACGGAACCATATACTCGATTAAGATCCTCAGTACTCCGAGGAGCCCTGAGGTTGCGGTGCTCGATGGTTTAAGGAGGATTAGGGAACCAATTTCCGAGGTTCTTCATGCAACTACTATTGGTACGAACACACTGCTTGGGCAGGTTGGTCTTGAAATTCCTAAGGTGGCGTTGTTCACTACGAAGGGCTTTAGGGACGTTATTGAGATCGGCCGTCAAAACAGACCTAGGCTTTATGACTTGTTCTTCGATAAGCCGAGGCCCCTAGTCCCTAGGGAGCTTAGGTTTGAGGTTGATGAGAGGGTTTTGGCTGACGGCACCGTGGCTAAGCAGGTTGATCCTAGGGCGGTTGAGGAGTACGCTGTTAAGGCTAGGTCAATGGGTGTTGTCAGTGTGGCTGTTTCATACCTTCACTCATACATTAACCCAGTCAATGAGGAGGTTACGGGTGATGTACTTAGGAAGTACTTTAGGTACGTTAGTTTATCGAGTAAGATAGCCCCTGAGCCTAGGGAGTATGAGAGGACCTCGACAACGGTTGTTAACGCCGTTCTCATGCCAATAGTCAGTGAGTACATAGCCAGGTTCTCTGAGGGCCTTAAGGAGCTCAACATTGACAGGTTCTACATAATGTCCAGCGCAGGTGGTCTCATAGACGCTAATGAAGCTATGGAGAGACCCGTGCAATTAATCGAGTCTGGTCCTGCAGCTGGCGCTGTGGCTGTTGCGGAGTTCTCGAGGTTAATCGGTGCTGAGAATATTATCGGCTTTGACATGGGTGGCACCACGGCTAAGGCATCCTCAATACTCAAGCACGAACCTGAGGTTACGACAGAGTACGAAGTAGGTGGTGAAGCCCATCACGGCAGGTTAATCAAAGGAAGTGGTTACCCAGTTAGGTTCCCATTCATTGACCTAGCGGAAGTTTCGAGTGGCGGTGGAACGATTATTTGGCGCGATGAAGCTGGAGCCCTCAGGGTTGGTCCGATCAGTGCTGGTGCCGATCCAGGGCCCATATGCTATGGTAGGGGTGGTAGGGAGTCGACATTGACGGATGCTAATGTGGCTCTTGGCAGGATTGGCGAGTACCTACTAGGCGGTGAGATGAGGCTTGATAGGGATGCCGCGATTAAGGGCTTGTCGAGGCTTGGTGATCCTATTAACGTGGCTCTTGAGGCCATTAGGTTGGCGACTATTGAGATGGCTAGGGCTGTTAGGCTTGTGACTGTTGAGAGGGGTCTTGACCCGAGGGACTTCACGTTGATGGCCTTTGGTGGCGCTGGTCCTCAGTTTGCGCCCTACATAGCCGAGGAGTTGGGTATTAATTCCGTGATCGTGCCGCCGGAGCCAGGCGCCTTCAGTGCCCTTGGCCTGTTAATGGCTGATGAGAGGTTTGAGGTTAGGGCGTCATTCCCAAGGAATCTTGAGGATGAGTTTAGGAGACTTGAGGATGAGTTGCTTAGTAGGTTGGGTAGGGTTGATTACTTCCTTAGGTATGCGGATGTTAGGTATATTGGGCAGGGTTGGGAGTTAACAATACCTGTTGGTAAGCCAGCAAGTATGGGCGATGTTGAGAAAGCGTTTAATGATAGGCACTACGCAACGTACGGCTTCAAACTGAATAAGCCCATTGAGGTCGTTACCATTAGGGTATTCGCGGTAATAACGAGGATTAAACCAAGGTTTAAGGCGACAAAGGCTGAGGGTGAGGCTAAGCCGAGGAGTTTCAGGAAGGTATTCTTTGATGAATGGATTGAGGTACCAATTTATTGGCGTGAGGAAATACCCACTGGGCAGGTTATTGATGGACCAGCCATAATTGAGGAGTACGGATCAACAATAGTGATTCCACCGAGGTGGAAGGCCGCGGTTGGTAAGCATGGCGAGGTAAGGATTATGCACTAACTTTAGTGCTAAACAGCCCTTATGAATATTCCCTACCTAAAACAAGGACTATACTCAATTCCCCAGCTCTCTTCCTTAAGTACTCAGCTACCTGCTCTGGTGCAGATTCTACGGCAAGCACTAAGGCAATAGCCTTCTTACCAAAGAATTTCTCTGCTGTCTTGGCATTATCAAGGAGCTTCTTCAACTCTCTCTCAGCTTCCTCAACAGAGCTAACCTTAATCGTGGCCTCACCAACAACTAGTGGGTCGTAGCAAACCACGTCAATCTCCTTGAATCCATCCACGGGTATTGTCACGTTAACCTTAACATCACATGAAACACCCTTAGTTGAAAGCCACTCCCTAATCCAATGCGCCGTATAATACTCATAGGATCCACCAATTGAATCCCTTATTTCCCTCAATGCGCTCATCATCCAATTATTAAACTTAAACTGCTCCTCCCACCTACTGAGGTTTTCCTGCCATAGCTTCCAGTTTTGCTCCCACATCTTAAAATTCATCTCCCATCTTTTTTCGTTTTCTTGCCATCTTTTCTCCTGCTCCTCCCTGAAGGTTTTTAGTTCCTGCCATAACCTCTCGATCTCCCTCCAAGCCTTTTCCTGGCTCTCCCTTAATGCCCTTATCTCCTGCCAAAGCCTCTCCTGATCCTCCCTTAATGATTTAATCTCCTGCCATATCTTGTTGTTTTCCTCCCATAGTTTGTTTTGGTTTTCCCAAAGTTTTTCCTCGTTCTCGGTAAGCCTCTGGACTGCCTCGAGAACCTTGTTCAAAACCTCCATCATCACTGACTGATTCCTAGCCAAAGCCTCCTGACCATCAACAAGCCTCCCAACAACATCAACCAACCGCCTAAGGGAAGACTGAACATCAGAAATACCCAAAAGCCCAATAACAGCAAGCCTAAAAACCTCATCCTCCCTCAACAAACGCAAAAACTCATCACGAAGATCTTTACTCATCACTATTTATATCACTGAAGAATTAATAAGCCTACTGGACTGATGTCGGTGTGCTGAATTTAGTAATTGTATCTTAATTAATGAATAACATAGTTAATATTTATTAATAAGCATGTTATTGGAACAATGATGATCAATTACTGGGAGGATCTACAGAGGATCAGGAGTAAAAGACCACTTATACATCATTTGATGAATTACGTAGTGATGAATGATGCGGCTAATGTAACGCTCGCTGTTGGTGCGTCGCCAATAATGGCTCATGCTAGGGAGGAGGTTGAGGAGTTGGCTGCTAAGGCTGATGCCCTGTATATAAACATCGGTACACTCGATGATAGGTGGATAGAGTCCTTCCTATTGGCTGGTAAGGCCGCCAATAAGAATAATGTGCCAGTACTCCTAGACCCAGTTGGCGCCGGTGCAACTAGGCTTAGGACAGAGACCGTGCTTAGGATACTTAATGAAGTCGAGGTTAGTGTGCTTAAGGGGAATGGAGGCGAGATGATGACGTTAGCCGGTGTGGTGGGCATGATTAAAGGCGTTGACTCACTGGGTGAGGCTAATCTTGAGATTGCTGAGAGGTTGGCTAGGGAGTATGGTGTTACGGCAGTAATTACAGGCCCCAGGGATTACGTGTCTGACGGTAAGAGGGGCGCCATTGTTAGTAATGGTACGCCCATGTTACAGTACATAACTGGCAGTGGCTGTATGGTTGGTTCTGTAATCGCAAGTTTCATGGCCATTAACAAAGACCTCCTGATTGCCTCAGTGGAGGGCTTAGTCACGTTTGAAATAGCTGCAGAGAAGGCGGAGAAAAAATCCTCAGGGCCCGCATCATTAAAGGTAAATTTAATTGATGAATTATACAATATGAAATCCAGTGATTATGAACTAGCCAAGATCGAATTTAAAGAGTAAGTACACTGAGATAATCAATAAGGAATTCCTTAAAACGCAGCAATCCCGCTATTAATTGATGAAGGCAGTTGTCGTTTATGATAAGGGTAAGTACGAGATACGTGATATACCAATGCCAAGACTTAACGATGGTGACGTATTAATAAAGATAAACTACGCAGCACTATGCTACCGTGATCTACTTCAACTCGCTGGTTACTACCCAAGAATGAAGTATCCCGTTATCTTAGGCCATGAAGCCGTTGGTGTCGTAGTTGAATCAAGGGACCCAAGGTTTAAGCCAGGTGATAGGGTAGTACCACTGCTTCATGAGCCAGATGGCGCCTGTGAATTCTGCATGCGTGGACTTGATTCATACTGCATCAATGCGCTTAGTTATGGTGAGAACATTGATGGGTTCTTCGCAGAGTACGCCAGAGTATCAGCTAATGCATTGGTTAAGGTGCCTAGTGGAGTCCCCGATGAATTAGCAGCATTCACCCCCTGCGTCATAGCCATGGTTTACAAGGGTCTCAAGAGGGCAGGGTTAATGCATGGTGAGACCGTCGTAGTGACTGGAGCGAGCGGTGGTGTCGGTATTCACGCAATCCAGCTAGCCAGGGCATTGGGCGCCAGGGTTATTGCAATTACCAGATCGCCTGATAAGGCCAAATTCATTAAACAGTTTGCGGATGAAACTACCACTGAGCAGAGGTTTAGTAAGGTTGTTAAGGACCTAACAAATAACGTAGGTGCGGATATAGTGATTGAAGCCGTAGGAACGCCTACCCTTGAGGAATCACTAAGAAGTCTACGTAATGGAGGTCGTATAATAATCATTGGTAATGTAAACCCTGATGAGAGTTATTCATTAAGGCTTGGTTACTTAATAATGAAGGATATAGCGATTATTGGGAACGTTAGATCACATAAATCTGACGTTGCCGAAACATTTAAAGTATTAAGCCGCGGATTGATTAAGCCCATCATAGCTTCTACATACTCATTGGATAAATTTAATGATGCCTTGGAATTTATGAGAAATAACTCTAGGATCGGTAAGGTACTTATTAAACCTTAATTCATTAATTCATACGAATAACTTTATATTTTATTGAATTGATTACGTGGATTTAGGTTTACACAGTCAATATTTATTCTACAATGGGAGAAGGCTTAATAAATAGGTCTAAGCAACCTCATTGTAATGTCTACGGACATAATGTGGGTTATTGGTGGACCGCAGGGTGGTGGTATAGATACTGGCGCCAATGTCTTCATGAGGTCTGTTGCCAGGGCTGGTTACTACGTAATTGGCGATAGGGAATACTTCTCAAACATTAAGGGTAGGCATAGCTACTTCATGGTTAGGGTTAGTGATGAACCCAAGGGAGGATTACTAAGTACAATAGATATATTAGTAGTCCTTGATGCAGAATCCGTATTCACTCACTTCCAGGATGTTAAGCGCGGTGGTTATGTAATCGTTGATACATCAATATTCAATACAAAGCTTGATCAACTGCAATACATGGAGGATGAACTCAAGGAGAGACTCAGGGAATTTTTCAGTAAGTCTGGTATTGAGCCCACGGTTAAGGGTATCATTGACTACCTGAGGAATAACGGTATTAATGTATTAACCATGCACTATGCCGACCTACTGCAGGAGGTTAAGAAGAAACTTCATGATATTGACCTACCATCATTAATTGGTAGATACTCAAATGTGGTTATGACCGCATACTCAACTGCCATAATGGGCTTACCCATTGACTATGTATTTAAGGGTCTCGAGGACGTGTTCACAGGCAGGAGAGGTAAACTTCTTGAGTATAATAAGGTCATTGTTGAGGTTGTTTATGAGTATGTAAAATCCATTAAGACGAACTTATCATTACCGCCAATAAAGAGAAATACGAGGGCCGTGATTGTTAATGGTAATGAGGCAGTGGCGATAGGAAAAATACTAGGTGGTCTCCGGTTCCAGACCTACTATCCAATAACACCTGCGGCTGACGAGTCGGTATTCATAGAGGCCCATAATATAGTCAGCCTAGACCCAGTTACTGAGGAGGCTAAGGCCCTAGAGAAGGCAGGTATAGTCGTTGTACAAACGGAGGATGAGATATCAGCCATTAACATGGCTATAGGCGCAGGTATTGCTGGTGCCAGGACGGCGACAGCAACGTCAGGACCAGGCCTAAGCCTAATGGTTGAGGGTACAGGCTTTGCTGGGATGAATGAGGTACCAGTCGTAATAACGCATTACCAAAGAGGTGGACCAAGTACTGGAATGCCCACAAGAAATAGCCAGTCTGACCTGAGGTTTGTAATGCACATGGGACATGGCGAATTCCCAAGGATAGTAATTTCATCTGGCGATCATAGGGAGGCCATTGAGGATGCATTCAAGGCCCTCAACTGGGCCGAGAGATATCAAATGCCTGTTATTCACCTAGTTGATAAGGCACTCGCCAACTCATACACAACGGTTATTTGGGATCTTGATAAAAAGGCCCTTAAGATTGATAGGGGGTTAATAGTAACGAAGGATGAGAATGATTATAGGAGGTTCAGGATAACGAAGGATGGAGTATCACCGAGGTCAATACCTGGCCTAGGACCAATATTCTGGTTAACAGGTGATGAGCATGATGAGTTTGGCCACATAACGGAGGACCCAGTCACGAGGACGGAGATGTATGAGAAGAGAATGAAGAAGCTTGAATTAGCGGATAAGGAAATACCAATTACAGACAAGGTTAGATTATATGGACCAGAGAGTGCGGACATAACCCTGGTTGGTTGGGGATCAACAAAGGGCGTTTTACTGGATGTAATGAACATACTAAGCAAGGAGGGTTACAGGGTTAATTTCCTGCAACTTAAGATGTTCATACCATTCCCAAGCGAGTTTGTAAGGAATGTATTAAGTAAGAGCCAGGTAATAATTGATATTGAGTCGAACTACGAGGCACAGGCAGCGAGTATTATTAGGGAGAAGACCGGCATTGAGATTAGGTACAAGGCGGTTAAGGTCACTGGGAGACCAATATTTGTTGATGAGGTTTACGAAGCAGTCAAGAAAATATTGAAGGATAAGGATGAGAAAATAATACTGATGAAAGGACCTTAATCACTTAAATTATTGTTAATGTTCTCAATTCTAAAACATTTATATCAGTACTCTACACAATAATCATATGAAAGCAGTTACTGTCATCCCAGGCATACCAGAATCGCTGAGATTAATGGACGTTTCTAAGCCGAACCCTAATAAGGGGCAGGTCCTACTTAAACCAATTAGGGTTGGTGTTTGCGGCACGGATAAGGAGATCATTGAGGGCAGATATGGTAAGGCTCCCGAGGGTAACCAATATCTGATTCTTGGTCATGAGGCAGTTGCCGAGGTTGTTGAGATTGGTGATGGTGTTGATAATGCGGGTGTTGGGGACATAGTCGTACCAACAGTAAGGAGACCACTGAATTGCGACTTACCCGTGGACTTCTGCCCAGTTGGTCATTACCTGGAACACGGGATTTGGGGTTTACACGGCCATGCAGCTGAGTACTCAGTGACTGATGCCAAGTACCTGGTTAAGGTGCCCAAGGAGATTGTTGATGTTGCGGTGCTCACAGAACCACTCTCGGTGGTTGAGAAGGGGATTGACATGGCCATGAGGATTGGGCAGGCTAGGTTTGATTGGAAACCAAGGACCGCGTTGGTGCTCGGCGCTGGGCCCGTGGGGTTATTAGCCACGATGGTTCTCAGACTTATGGGCTTAAGCACGGTGACAACAGCCACAAGGCCGCCAGACAGCCTAAAGGCAAAGCTCGTTAAGGAGCTTGGTGGTACATACGTAGACTCGGCGGTTGGGCAGATAAGTGGTGAATTTGATATTGTGGTTGAGGCCACTGGATCGCCACAAGTGATTAATGAGGGGCTTGGGCACATAGCACCCAATGGTGTTTATGTCCTACTCGGTGTATATCCAAGCGGTGGTTCTCTGAATAACCTCGGCGAATTAATGACAAGTGTCGTGCTTAACAATAAGGTGATTGTAGGCTCAGTAAACGCAGGCATTAAACACTTCGAAATGGCACTGGAACACCTAAGGAGGGCTAAGGATGAATTCAACAATTGGCCCGCCAAGTTAATAACAAAGAGAGCTAACCTAAGTAATTATCAGGAGGCATACACGTGGACTCATGACGATATAAAGACAGTGCTAGAGATTATTCAGTCGTAAAATTACGACAACATGCATCCAAGCTTGTTATTTATACCTAAGCCATCATAGAGCAGCTTACAGCCCTTGAGCATCTCCTTAATGACTGGGTCATCAAGATCATCAATACTAAGTATAGTTAGGTCTAGGAATAAACCCTCGGGCTTTAGTGAACGAAGCCTCAATAACTCACTATGCACATCAGATACCTGCCTAAGTATTACAGCAACATCATAGTCACTATTAGGTAAGTAATCACCACGGGCTCTAGAACCAAAGAGCACAATAGTGCTCTCAGGCAACTCCTGAATCAACCTATTCACATACTCCTTGAGAGCCTTATCTCCATCCTCGACGTACTTAGCCAGGGTCCTTAGAAACTGACTTAACAAATTCAATGAGTCTCCTCGCATACTCAACACACCTAACTGCAGTATCCTCATTATAAACCCTGGGCTTCCTGCCAGGATACCTGGCTAACGTATACTCACCGCTCAGGGCATCTGCATATAAGTAAAGTTCCATAGGCACATCAACACCTAAGGATTTAATGGTCCTTAATAACTCAGCTAAGTCGTGAGTGAATGGGTAAGTACCTACCCTAGCCATTAAGAATCCCTTTAAGTAAAGTTCTGCGGCTTGTTGGGCTTAGAAGCATGATAGCCAATAGAGTCCGTCATTTACATGATTCTCTGCATCCTTAAGAAAGGCATCACCTTCTCAATCCATTCGCTAGGTAGGTTCATTACTTACCAGTAATTATATATAAATAATTAAGAATAATAAGGAATTATGCAAGCAAGCACTGATATTATTATTAACACAAGTAAGTATAATAGGTTATTAGTTCTCTACATAATGAGACATAGTCATGAAGATCACTGATGTAATCACATACGTAGCCAGGGCCTATGTGGGAAAACCAGTTACTGGGTTTAGGGGACCCTATGAGGAGGTTGCATCGAAGATTAGTCATGGATTCACCGCAGTCTATGTTAAGGTAGTTACTGACGAGGGATTGATAGGCTGGGGCGAGGCAATAGCTAGGGAGGCTCCTGAGGCCACGGCATCCGTTATTAACGCATTATTTAAGCCAATGCTGATCGGAAAGGACCCTCTGGATAATGAGGTTCTTTGGGAACAATTATTCTCTGCCATGAGGATCCGCGGGCATTACGCTGGTTATTATGTTGAGGCCTTGTCAGGTATTGACCTAGCCCTATGGGACATCAAGGGTAAATACCTTGGTAAACCAGTGTATAAATTGTTAGGTGGCGCCTTTAGGGATAAGGTTAGGGCCTACGCATCATCAGTATTGTTCATGAGTCCCGAAGATACTGTTAAGGAGGTGGAAAGGTTGGTTCAAAGTGGGTTTAAGTACGTTAAGGTTAAGATTGGTAGAGGTTATGATGTGGATAAGGCCGTTATAAAGGCAATAAGGGATTCGCTAGGTAATGATGTTGAGATCATGGTTGACGCAAACACGGCGTACAACGTCTCAACGGCCATTAAGGTCGGTAGAATGCTCGAGAAGTATGATGTGCTTTGGTTCGAGGAGCCAGTACCACCTGATAATATTGAGGCTTACTCGAGGATAGCCAGGGCACTTGATATACCAATAGCCGCAGCCGAGACACTATTCACTAAGTATCAATGGCTTGAGTTCATGATTAAGGAGGCCGTGGACATAGCAATGCCTGACATAGCCAGAGTCGGCGGTATAACCGAGGCCATGAAGATAGCAGCCCTTGCTGATTCCTTTGGAATACCAATGACATTCCACGTAGGCCTATCAGGTATTGGCTGCAGGGCAGCCACACTGCAGTTTACTGCTTCATTACCAAACCACGTAATATTTACACCAACCTATGAGCACTACTACATAGAGAAAAATCCATTAGCCTATGAAATAACCAAGGAACCGGTGGAAGTATTTAAGGGTGATTATGTAGAAATATCAAATAAACCAGGACTTGGTATAGAGATGAATGAGGAAAAATTAAGGAAGTATACAGAGGCCTAACCTTATATATTTAAATAATTTACTTAATAATCTTCTGGTCAAGTGACAAAATTAATTCTATAAAGAGGAATATAGAAAGATAAATAAAATTCTTCATAGATTTTAACAAAAACTAGGTTTAATCATTAAAATTAAACTCGTTAGCTACACTAACAACTGTTAGATATAGAATATAAAAATAAGCAGGTAATCGTTTTAGCGTGAGGATTTTTAGACTAACCAATAAAGGTTGGGTTGGAAACTTTGCAATAATAAATAATAAAATCTACGTATTATTAAGTGACCCAATAACCGCATTAAAGATTTATTCCGAAGGTAAGGACATACCATTAGGTCCCGAGGTAAGCATCAGTCTTGATGATTTACTTAATAGAGATTACACGTTTAAGGACCTTAGATTTACTAAGCCTTATGACCCACCTGAGGTTTGGGGTAGCGGTATAGTCTACGAAGTAGCCAGGGCTAGGTATAGCGAAGAGGATGTAGCCATGATAAAGGGTAGGACCATTTATGAGCTTGTTTATGACGCAGAGAGACCAGAAATCTTCTTTAAAGGTACAGCAAATAGGTGTGTCGGACATGGTGAACCCATAGCTATTAGAACTGATTCTGAATGGACTCTGCCTGAACCTGAACTCGGTGTGGTTATTGATTCCAGCGGTAAAATACTGGCTTATACTATTAGCGATGATGTTTCTGCAAGGGATCTAGAAGCGCAAAATCCACTTTACCTACCTCAATCAAAGATTTATAATGGCTCATGCGCCATAGGACCATTCCTAGTAACTCCAGACGAGATTGGTAATCCATACAGCCTTGATATATCAATGAGAATAATAAGAAACGGCCAAGTAATATATGAAGGCAGCATTAATACTTCAAGAATGAGGAGAAGAATTGAGGACCAAATAAAGTACTTAATTAGAAATAATAGTGTGCCTGACGGAACATTACTCAGCACAGGAACAGCAATAGTTCCCGGTAAAGATAAAGGATTGAAACATAGCGATATTGTAGAAATAACAATAACAAAACTGGGGATCCAAAGGACCCCTGTTATAAAGCTTAATCTTTAGTCTATTATATTTTAATACTGGTAAAATTTAAAAATAGGTTAAAAAACAAGTAATACGATGCATGAGAAAGGTATATATATAGGTCGTTATACTATGCCCAAGGATAGAGAATACTACGAAATCAGAAATCCTGCAGATACTAGGCAGATAATATCAAAATTTCCCAAATTAGCTAGGGATGATGTTAAAGCCGCAATCTCGATTGCTAAGGATGCATTTCAAAAATGGAGTAAGACTTTACCTGTTGAAAGGGCTAAAATACTCTATAAGACTGCAGAAATTATTGAGTCAAGGGCAAATGATTTGGCTAGGTTATTAACAATGGAGGAGGGTAAGACTCTTAATGATAGTGTGTTTGAGGTTGTCAGAACGGCGAACTTACTTAGATTTTATGCTGGTTTGATAACGAGAGCTCAGGGTAAGGTAATACCGTCTCAAGATAGGAACACGATAATACTTACCACCAGAGAGCCTCTTGGTGTAATTGCCGTAATTACACCCTGGAACTTCCCACTATCATTACCTGCATGGAAAGTAATACCAGCCATAGCCACTGGTAATACTGTAGTTTGGAAGCCAGCCAGTATAACCCCAACAATTGCTCTTGAACTCGTTAAGGTATTCTACGAAGCCGGATTACCAGAGGGTGTTTTGAACCTTGTAACGGGTCCTGCCAGTGAGGTTGGTGATGAGTTAGTAACAAATAAGGAGATAGATGCCATAACATTCACAGGCTCACTGCAGACTGGGAAGGAAATTAATGAAAAGATTGGTAGGCAAAACAGGTTTATTAGGATACAACTTGAGCTAGGTGGTAAGAATGCTACGATTCTTTCAAAGAATGGTGATGCCGACTTAGCCATTGAATTGACTGTTAGGTCCGCCTTTGGCTTAACTGGGCAGGCCTGTACAGCTACATCAAGGTTCTTGGTGCCTGAGGATATGCATGATGAGGTATTGAATAAGTTAGTAGAAAGGACGAAGAAGGTTGTTGTTGGTAATGGGTTAAAGAATGGCGTTGACATGGGTCCATTAGCAAGTAGGGAGCAGTATGAGAAGGTTCTGAGCTATATAGAGATTGGTAAGAATGAAGGTGCTAAGCTTGTTTATGGTGGGCAACCAATTAGAGGAGGTGAGGAGTTTGATTATGGGTATTTTGTTATGCCGACAATATTTGACCAGGTAACTTCGGATATGAGAATAGCTAAGGAGGAGATATTTGGCCCGGTACTGGCTGTTATGACTTATAGGACACTTGATGAGGCGATAGATATCGTTAACTCCACGGAATATGGATTAATCGCTGGCATAATAACTAAGGATATAAGTGAGGCAGCAAGGTTTGCTGAAAACGTTAAGGCCGGTGTAATAAAGGTGAATAAGCCAACAATAGGGTTAGAACCCTGGGTACCCTACGGCGGTGTGAAGAGTTCAGGAAATGACGTATATAAGGAGATGGGTGAGGAAGCCATAGAATTCTTTACAAAAATAAAGGCAACATACATAGGATACTAATCCTTATTCTTAACTTGATAAAAATTATAATTTTTCTAAATTAGGTATAAAATTTAGGATGCTAAGCAAGGAAGACCTTCAAAAGATCCAAACAAAAAATGTCTTAAGACATCTTTATATATGTTATATAATACTAATACCTTAATTATTAATTTTACTCTACATTTATATTTAATTATTTCTTTGCTTAATAGCCACCGTGAATAGCCCTTTGATATAACCGATACTGTAAATTCTTCCTAGGTATGAATAGCCTGGTACGAACTCAACATCATTCTCAAGAGTCGGTGTATGATCAACCCTCAAGTACCACTCATGATCTATCTCAAGAAGTGCCTTTGCGGCTTTCACAAGGTCAGTCTTACCCTCACCGATCAAGGTCTCAACGAAGTTATACTTATCGCCCTGAACATCCCTGAAGTGAACAAAGTAGATCCTATCCTTCAACTTCCTAATTGCATTGGCAATATCATCAGTCATCAACGTGAAATTACCCATACAGAAGGTTATGCCGTTATGCTCACTCTTAACGAGAGCCATCAACTTCTCAAAGGCTTCCACACTATTCATAATCCTTGGAATACCTCTATAATCAGGTATTGGTGGGTCATCAGGGTGTATCGCTAATTTGACGTCATACTGCTCAGCAATAGGTATTATGTATTCAAGGAAATCCTTAAGATTCCTCCACAAGTCCTCGTGAGTAACCTTACCAACACGCTTAAGTATTGCCGGTTCAGGCGCATTCTTAATATCATCAATACTGAATCCTGTCACGTACATACCGCCCCTACCTTGAATATGAGTCCTAGTCCTGGACCATAGGATGCCAGCCATCCAATTATAGATCCAAATTTTAATACCCAACTTACCCATATTCTCAATAAGCCTAGCCACAGCATCCAACTCCTCTTCCTTCAACTCCCTAATACCAAGCCTAACACCATCCATTGGAGGATTATCCTCAATAGCCACAAGCCTAAGCCCATTCTCTTCAAGCATCTGTTTATAACGCATCAACGGTTCATAATCCCACGGCTTCTCCTCCTCAACCTGTCTCCAATCCCTAAACCACCTAGGCAAAACACCATCAACATAGTCAACACCCAACTGCTTAAGAGCACGCCAAAACCAACTGGGCCTATTCTCAAGTATTATTTCTGCAAATTTAGGTTCCATATACTAAACCAAGCGTTTAATAAGTAAATCAGAGATATAAATATATAGTTTAACCGGTGAACAGTACAAGTTAGGAGATAAGTATCATTAAACTTTAAGTGACCTCTTAAATAATCCTTAATATTCCACGTTAATATACTCTTTTAAGTAGCGCACTATCTTACCACGAATTATGAAGTTATATCAATTAAGTATCTTAGGTATTAAATGATACATTTATGATTATGATAATATTATATGTAAGATAAAATCCTTAATAGGTTTAAGATATGCTTCAGGATAATGGCACTCTTCGGTTGGGTTGGTAAGGTGTTATATATTGATTTAAGTAATGATAAGGTGTGGATTGAAAATGTTGATCCCGAGATTTATGATAAGGTACTTGGTGGCGAAGGTTTTGCTGCCTACGTGATTTATAAGAGGTTGAGGGAAATAAAGGGTCCGCTTAATCCGTCAAATGTGTTGGTATTTGCGAGTGGTCCTTTGACCAGTGATTTGATTCCGCAGAGCGGTAGGGTTTCTGTTGGTTTCATATCGCCGTTGACAGGCATATGGGGCTCTGCGCACATAGGTACTAGGTTTGCATATGAGATGAAGAGGG
>ERZ1669251.56-NODE-56-length-51637-cov-5.867589_pt1 | contig 51637 bp, 45 predicted proteins | sample MGYA00579294_ERZ1669251 | MGnify/ENA primary metagenome ERZ1669251 (study PRJEB41166, sample SAMN08046056) | hot springs metagenome | biome: hot spring; feature: acid hot spring; material: thermophilic sediment; isolation source: thermophilic sediment from acid hot...
AAGACATTCTTATGGTATCAAAGGATATCATAGAAGATTCGATTGAAAAATACAGATTTTTTGGTATCAATGGTCTTGTTGAGAAATAGAAGTGATATATTTGCCGGCTTACTCACCGAACCTGAATCTGATAGAAAGGCTATGGAAATATTCGAAAAACTTGGTTAAGTATAAAAGGCAGGCATCTCGATTTCAAGGGATCATAAATGTCGATCCCATTTTGAGATATCATAAAATAAAGGGCCCCATAAAGGGCCCTTTCTATAATTTAAGGGGGATAGGGGGTATTCACTTATTAGACTGATAAGATGAATATTTGTTCAAAATATTTTTATGCGGACTTAAATTCTAAAGTCAAAACCTGATTTACGTACAATTCTGAGGTAATCCTCAACTTTGAAAGTTCCATAAGAAAAAGCACAAAATCCGAAGGTATCCATCATGTCTTTGACCGGATCTTCATGTACGTGAGATAGCCGGGTCTGAACGTTCTTTAAAAGGTCTAAAAGTTCTTTTGTGTCTTTGGGAGGATGTTCTATTATTTCTCCCGCCCGCAAAGAATCAACGCCAAGGTCGTTACATAGGTTAACAAATTTTCTGACCGTTTCTTTGTCTCCGATATGCTTCATAAATGTGATGCCAGCCTTTTCCCAGTGATCATTCAAACGTTTTTCGCATTTAACAGGACATTCCAGACATGGATCATTTACCACTTCATTGGTGGACAACTTTATCGCCTTCAAATTTTTACTTCCCATTACGGCTCCGAAACCGTTTCGTCCGGCAGGAGAGTCATCAAAGAGTATAACGGATAATGGCGAGAGCATCTCTCCTGCTGGCCCTATACATGCGATAATTGATCTTCCATCTGAAAGAGATTTTTTGCATTCCGACACATTTGTCCCTTTTAGGTACGGCGCATCGAGTATTTCGACTTTCGAACCATCTATAGAAATGTATGAAAGATCCTTTGCCTTTCCTTCAATTAAAAGACCATCGTATCCGATCAATTTGAGAGCAATGCCAAACCTTCCACCTGTCGAACTGACACTTCTTGTACCATCAATTCCATATGTTGCCACAGCAAATCTTCCACCGTGAGGTATGCCTTTCTTTCCGGTGAATGGCCCAGTCGCGATGGCGAGCATATTTGACTCCGACAAAGGATCGGAAGGACAAATCAATTCAAGGGCAAGTTTTTTCCCGCCTATTAAATCCGGATTAATTTCAAGTGTTGATATTTCTCCAACGGACAAATTTATCTTTAAAAATCTTATCTCCTTCATCATCTTACAACCATCTCGATAAGGTTCGCAAGATCAGGATCAATTTCTCCAGAGAACATAAGATACGTTATGTAACCGGCCATTCCCCTTGGATTATCTTTGTTTACCGTAGCAAACTTTTCATCCATAACCTTTGCAATAACACCTCCGATCTTCCACGATATATCGCTTATCTGCGGTATGACCTCATCTATTGATTCATCAACATTGTATCCGAGTGCGTGAATGTAAAAGTAAACCCTGTAAAGGAAAATAAGCAGCGCTGTGACATCGAAAGATCCCGAAAATGCAAGAGAGGCGCGAGTTATGAATGATTCGGCCGAATAAAAATGAAAGCCGTGTTCTCTGATCGCGATCTCGGCGATCTTGATCATCGAAGGATCGAAGATCATCTCTTTACCCATATAACCTTCTTTTATCTCTTCAATTCTTTTTTTGATACGTGGATCTTCTGTATTCATGTATTTCGCGACTTCTAAAAGATCGATTTTAAGATTCCATTCATCCTGAAACTCTATGAGTGTTTTTCTCGATAAAGAAAGTTCTCCTGGAAGTTTCTCACACAACTTGAGAGCTTCTTCTGTCATCCCGTTTAACGCATAAAGATCGATAGCGGCAATTAAAAATCCTTCTTCATCGATACCAAGACTGAGGCCTTCCTCAACATATGCGAGAGATTCTTCGTAAAGGCCGGCTATTTTTTCAAGAATCACAAGTTCGGTGAAAAATTCTGGCAATTTGTTCTCTTTAACGAGAGATTTCAATATTTCAATAGCCTCGAAGATCTTTCCCTGCCGGTAAAGGGCATATGAAAGATTGTACCTCGAGTGAAGATCTCCTTCCTTGTTTTCGATCGAGGATCTGAATTCTCTTTCGGCAAGAGAGAATTTCTGGAGAGCATTTGCAGCAACGCCTATTCTCCAATGCACAGGCAATGTCTTTTCAATAGAAAGAGATTGACGGTACAGCGCTATGGCCGAATTGTAATCTCCGATCGCAAGATACGCATCACCCATTAAAACGTAAAAAAGGGCAAAAGATGGATCTATCTCGAGAGCCTTCTTACACACATCTATTGCTTCTTCGTATTCGCGCTCTTCCATAAGAGTCCTTGCAAGTTCCAATCTTATCGGCAAATACTCTGAATTCATTGCGAGCGCCTCTTTAAGGAGGATTTCCGATCTCTCGAGATTACCCTCGATTCTCTCTATTATTCCGAGATGAAGCGGATACCGGTAATCCTTTTTGTAATCAGATGCTTCCTCGACGTATTTTCTTGCCGCATCTATATTCCTATTATTTATGAAAAACCTCGCCCTGTCATAGAGCAAATAAACTAAATATGGAAGGTAATAATCTACCTTTTTCCCCGTTTCTATTTGGGCCTTTAATCCTCTCAAGATCATCTCTGGATCCAGTTTGTTGTTTTTGATGGCCTCTTCGAAATCATCACCGAGCAAAGGAAGAGAAAGAGGAAGGTTTTCTTCCTTGGCCCTTTGCGGCTCCAAAGAAAGATAAAATATGACCTTCATTTCAAATTGTAAATTTTGATCTTTTTGTTTAAGGTCTTTACATTTATTCCGAGTACTTCGGAGATCTTTTTCTTGTCTTTTTTATAGATTTCCATTGCCCTCTTTATTATTGTCATTTCGCCTTCTCTTATAATTCCTTCCATATAATCTTTCATCTTGGGAATTTCTGAAAGTTCTTTTATATCTTTTCTAAATGTGATCTCGCCACCTATGAATGCCTTGCAAAACCTAAAGAAACTTCTCCAGTTTTCCGGCCACTTTTCTTTTTTCAAAGTTTCATTTATGTTTTCTGAAAAGTTCAAAAAGGAGTTCTTCGTGTTTTGGGCCATCATGGAAATCACATACCTGAAAATTATCGGGATATCTTCAGATATTTCTTCAAGAGACGGGATTTCGACGGTGCTAAGTCCCGCTATTTGAATTATTGGTTTGGGTATATTTTGGGGTTCAACAAAGTGAAATAAAATTCTCGCATTACATCTTTGATCTCTATCCGTTCCGTAAGACGAAAAACGGCCGGTTGAAACTGCCATTGCTATTCTAAAAAGCAGTGAAGAAGGGATCTTATCGCAATTTGTAAGAACCACAAGAGTATTTTTTAAAAGTTTGGGAAGATGATTTGCCGTACCAAAAAGGTTTAACATAACCTCTTCTTCCTGAATAGATTTAAAATCAAATGTATCGTGATCTCCGACAATCTTTGAAAGTATCCACTCTTCGAGCAATCCGTCCTTTGCGATCGCTATCGACACTCTTGATCTCGTTATTTTGGAAAGTTTATCGTATGCGGCAGACATCTTTGAACTGAGATTTATAGGCTCAAAAAGCAAATCCTGATTTTTCTTGAGTATCTCTATCTCATTTTCTCGTTGATCCATCTTCACGAAGATCTCTACAAAAAGCCCGACATCCGCTTTAGAAACTTTAATTGCGCCTTCTATGGGATCTTCACCGGTATAAAGTATTCTATCTTTGTCAACAAATTTTGAGGCGATTTCGAAATCGCCTTTATTCTCAACAACAATAAGATCCCAAAATTGAGAGTAGATTTCATCTTCTATTTTGACGTAAGTTTTATGTTCGGAGTTCACCTGTTTATCAAGTTCCAATGGAACGAGTATATTCACATTTCCTCCATCAGTCGGGAATGACAAAGGTTCCAGCTGTCCCCTTCATCGCTTCGGAAGACTTCTCAAGAGACGTTATGATACACTGACGGCCTGTTGCCTCAACGAAAGAGATGGCCGCTTCTATCTTTGGTCCCATAGAGCCTGAAGGGAACTGATTCTGCGCAAGATACTTTTTCGCATCGGATACTTTTAATTCTTTAAGAATCTTCTGATCTGGCTTACCGTAATTCAAGTAAACCTCATCAACGCCGGTTAAAATCATAAAGATATCGACATTGAGTATCCTTGCAAGCAACGAAGATGCCCTGTCTTTATCTATAACAGCCTCAACGCCATGGAGCGAGCCGTCCTTTTCTCTTAAGACAGGCACCCCTCCGCCTCCAACGGCAACCGTTAAAACACCTTTTTCCATCAAATCTTTTATAAGATCCTTTTCTATTATATCAAGCGGTTCTGGCGATGGAACAACTCGCCTGTAACCCCTTCCCGCATCCTCTTTCATCTTCCATCCTTTTTCTCTCGCGAGTCTCTCTGCTTCCTTCACATCGTAAAAAGGACCAACTGGTTTGGTCGGATTTTGAAATGCCTTATCCTCCGGATCGACTACAACCTGCGTGACTATCGCCGCGCATTGTCTGTGTTTTTTGTGAACAAGCAATTGATTTTCCATAGACTCGACTATAAGATAACCAAGCATTCCCTGAGTGTACGCGTCGTTAAGATCTAAAGGAAGCGGCGGAATAAGTTCCTTTGCCCTGTCCTGCTGGACCATCAGATTTCCAACCTGAGGCCCATTTCCATGAGTTATCACGATATTGAGATCGTCTAACATATCTACAAGGTATTTGGCCGTAACATTGAGGTTCTTCCTCATAACTTCGGCCGTTGGTGGTTCCTTCGGACCCTGAATTGCGTTCCCGCCTACCGCTATAACGGCACTTTTTTTCATACTTATCCTCCTATTCGAGTGCTCCCAGAGATATAGATGCAAGTTTAGCCTTTGCCTCATCGGCCCTTGATACAACGATTATCGGAACTTTCGCACCAAGAATTATACCACCTATCGTGTAATGTGCGCAGTAATCCATACTTTTTCCAATGAAATTGCCAGAATTTATTTCTGGAACGATCAATATATCTGCGTGACCAGCAACATCGCCGCCTACTCCCTTTACCTTTGCGGCCCTTTCGTCTATGGCGTTGTCAAAGCCAAGAGGTCCATCTATTACGCATCCTTCTATCTGTTTTCTCTTTCCCATCGCCGCAAGTTCGGCTGCCTCGACTGTTTCAGGTATTTCTGGATTCACAACTTCAACTGCCGCTATGCATGCAACCTTTGGAAGCGACACTCCGAGTTTTTTGAAAAATGAGACCGCGTTCTTTATAATTTGAACCTTTTGATCCAGCGTGGGTTTTATTATCATTCCTCCGTCCGTTATTCCTATGAATCTTCCGTAATCCTTTGCTTCAACGACCGTAAGATGGCTCAAAAGGGATCCGGTTCTTAAGCCCCATTCAGGATTTAGAACGGCCTTCAGAAGATCGCTCGTCTTAACAAGACCCTTCATGAGTATATCGCCTTTTCCGGAAGAAACGATTTTGACTCCCACCTCACAGGATTTGTGAGGATCTGAATCGATTATTTCGAATTTATCCTTTATTCCAAGAGATTCGAGATTTTCTTTTGTAACTTTTCCATCCCCAACAAGGATCCCATCGACAAAGCCTCGATCTACCGCCTCGTTGAGGGCAATTATCGATTCTTTGTCTTCGGATCCTACAAGCACGACGCGTTTTTTTCTCTCTTTCACCGCCTCAAAAACTTCCTCAAATGTTTTCATCTTCGTCCTCCAGACATAAATTCAAAATATCCTCAAACTCTTCTCTCTTTCTTATAAGAATAAGTTTTTCTCCGTCGAAGGCAACTTCGGCGGGTTTTAAAGAAAGGTTATAGTTCGATGCCATCGAATATCCGTAAGATCCAGCATCATGTATGACTGCGAGATCCCCGGGATTGGGAATCTTTATTTTTCTCGATCTTGCAAATATATCGCCGCTTTCGCAGATCCTTCCTCCTATATCGGCGATCATTTCTTCTCCGTCATTCAAAATCTCTATCTCATGATACGCATCGTAAAGCGCAGGCCTTATGAGATCGGCCATAGAGGCATCGAGTATCACAAAATTTTTGTAAGAATTTCTCTTTACTTCTGTAACTTTTGAGACAAGGTAACCCGCCGATGCGGTTATAAACCTTCCAAGTTCAAAGTAGATGGGCATATCTAAAGTTGAGAGAAATGGCACAACTATTTTTCTATATCCATCAAGATCCATCTCGGTGCCGTCTTTTTTGTAATCTATACCCCATCCTCCGCCCACATTCAAAAATTCGAGTTTTATTCCCTGAGATCTTACAAATTTCTCTATAGATGAAAAGGCTTCAATAAATGGATCTATCTTCGTTATCTGCGACCCTATGTGACAGTGAAGGCCTACCATCTTTAAATTGGACGGTAAAGTTTTGATTACTTCCTTTGCCGTTTCAAAATCCATTCCGAATTTGTTTTCTTTCAATCCGGTTGAAATATGAGGATGAGTCTGAGGATTTACATCCGGGTTTATCCTTAAGGCGATTTTTGCGCTTTTATTTCCAAATTTGGCAATTTCTTCTTTTGAATCGACATTTATGCACAAAGGATTTTGAGCGATGTAAAATTCGAGATCCTCCAAACTTTTACCATTTCCGTTGACAATAATTTCTCCGGGGTTAAACCCTGCAAAGAGAGCCATTTTGTACTCATTGACTGAGACGGCATCGGCACCGATACCGTAAGCATGAATGAACTTCAAAAGGTAAGGATTTGAATTTGCCTTCATTGCAAAGAAAATCTTGAAATCGAGAGATTTCAAGGTATCCTTCGCCCTCTTTATTCTTCTTTCTATTTCACCAAGATCATACAGATAAAGTGGCGTACCGTATTCGCTGGCGGCCCGGAAAAAAATTTCTCTATTCATATTTTCTCCTTCTCATGAAGAAATGCGGACAATTTTCTGAAGGCCCTTGATCTATGACTTATTAAATCTTTCTGGGAAGAAGACATTTCACCGAATGTTTTGTCAAAGCCTTCGGGAATGAAGATGGGATCATATCCGAACCCTCCATCACCGCGGATCGAAAAGGCTATTCTTCCCTCAACGACACCCTTGAAGATATGTGGGGTGCCGTCGTAATAAACGGCAACGCAGACAAACCTTGCTCCTCTTTTTTCACCCGGTATGTCCTTCATCATCTCTAAAATCTTCGAATTTTTTGTGAAATAATCCGCTCCCTCCATGAATCTCGCCGAATATACACCCGGAAAATTGTCAAGCGCATATATTTCAAGTCCGGAATCATCTGCCACGGCCGGACCGTAAAATTCATAAGCCGTTTTTGCTTTCTTTACGGCATTTTCTTCAAATGTCTTACCATCTTCCTCTACTTTTAAATCTCTCGGTATCCATTCGATATCCCTAACAATAGAGGAGATCTCTTTTACTTTATTCGGATTGGAAGTCGAAAGTACTATCTTCACTCTTCGTCTTCTCCATCGTCGATATCAGGCCCGCGATCCATCATTTTTCGCGACTTTGCTTTGCCCGTCTTCTTCCTCTTTTGAGATTTTTTCTCTTCCATCTTTGAAATTCTCTCTATCTCTCTGACGACAAGGTAATTAACACTGTCTTTTTCGTAATTCATTTTCCTATCCAATTTTCCGGCTTTCTTGCCCATCGCCACTTCTATGGCCTCATCGACATTCGTGACCGTCCATATATGGAATTTTCCTTCCTTAATTGCTTCGACGACTTCAGAATCGAGTACAAGGTCATTGATGTTTTGAGCCGGAATTATGACTCCCTGATCTCCGGTAAGGCCTTTTTCCTTGCAAACCTTGAAAAATCCTTCTATTTTGTAAGGAACGCCGCCGACGGGCTGAACCTCACCATTTTGGTTTATAGACCCAGTTACGGCCAAGGATTGCTTTATTGGAACTTTTGAAATTGCCGAAATAATCGCAAGAGTTTCGGCAACGGATGCGCTGTCGCCTTCTATTGTAGAATAAGTCTGCTCAAAACTCACAGTCGCGGCAAAGGAAAACGGATGTTTTGTCGTATATTTTGCACTTAAATAATTTGAAATTATAAGCACAGCCTTCGTGAAGATCTTTCCGGACATGTTCGATTCTCTTTGTATATCTATAACTCCCGTATCGCTCAGGTGAGTCTTAGCCGTTATTCTTACAGGCATTCCGAATGGATAATCTCCTCCCTCTATCACGGTAAGGCCGTTTATCTGGCCGATCTTTTCTCCCGATGTATCTATCATTATCTCGTTATTTTTGAAATACTCCAACATCTTATCGGCCTCGAGAGAGAGTCTTCTTCTCATAGATTCAAGAGTCCGGATGACGCTTTCGGCATCTATCATCTGTTTATTGAGATTTCTTGCCATCTGATCGCTTTCGACAAGCAGAGAAATTATCTTGTTCGCCTGAGTCGAAACTTTCGTCTTTTTCTCGACAAGTCTCATTCCGTACTTTATTATCTCTTTTATTCCGCTCTCATCGACATGAAGCAAATGTCTGCTCTCGATGACAGACTTTAAAAGTTGGAGATAATAATCGACACCGTTTTTTGAAAGATCGAGTTCCCAGTCGAATGGCGCTTTTATTTTGAAAAACTTTCTGAAATCGGCATCGTACATGTAAAGCAAATCGTATATCCACGGCTCACCGACCATTATTATTTTCACGTTGGCCGGAATAGGCTGCGGATTTAAGGTCACAGTTATTCCGTATCCAAGGTATTCCTGAATATTTTCTATTTTAAGCATTCCGCTGTTTATGAGCCTTTTCGTAGCGTCCCATGACAATTCGGATCTAAAAAGATCCTCGGCATTCAGTATCATGAACCCACCATTGGCCCTGTGAAAGGCTCCAGGCCTTATGAATTTGAAGTCGGTCTGGAGCGTTCCCATCGTGGCGTAATATTCAACCTTTCCAAACAAATTCGCGTAAGTGGGGTTCAACTCTTCTACAATCGGTGCACCTTTAGTCTGGGAATTGTCTATAACTATATTCACGTCGTACCTCGACATGAATTTTTCTTTGTCCTGATCGCTTCTTAGAAGATCGAGATTGTCAAGGATATCATTTTTTACGGATTTTAAAAATTCAATTGCATTTTCATTGCCAGCGAATTGCTCGCCTATTTCTTCAAAAATCGGATCGATCGCGAACTTGGCTATCTCTTCGTCAAGTTTGTCGATTTTGTCCTTGAATTCATTGTCCAAAAGTCTTGATTTGTGAAGAGTTCCGTCTATCAGTTTTTTCAATTTTATGACGTTCTCTTCGTAGAACTTTTTCTGATCCGCGGTCAAATTTTCGAACTCTTCCTGGCTCAAAGGCTTACCGTTGGCAATCGGTATAGTCATAATGCCGGTTGGTCCGACTTGAACAGAAAATCCAAGTTCCAAAGATTTTTTATTCAGATTGTCCCAGAGTTCTTTTCTTTTGGAAGCATACCTGCTTTCTATCTCGCTTTTCTTTTTCGAATAATCATTGCTATCAAATGCCCTCTTTAGCGCTTCTAAGATTTCCTTTTTCATCTTCGACATCGAACTTTTGAATCTCTGGGCCTCGCCAGGATTGAAGGAAAGCGCTATCGGTGCGAAAGGATTAGCAAAATTGTAGACATAAACCCAGTCCTTCGGAACGGGCATTTGAGAAACGATCTGGTTTAAGAATTCACGGATAAAAGTATGACGTCCGCTACCAGTCGGTCCTGAAACGAAGATGTTATAATTTTTGTTGTCCAAATTTATCGCATTTTTCAAAGACTCGTAGGCTCTTATTTGGTGATCGAATTTTGCTTCTATCTCAACTTCTTTGGTGGATTTTGGAAGTTTAAAACCGGAAAAGTTTATTTCTACCTCGTCAGCTTTAAGTTCTTTCACGTCATCGCCTCCTTGAAAAAAGTTTATCATAAAACTATCCGAAAAAAAATAGCCGGTTACCCGGCTTTTGGTTGGGAGAGGAGGATTCGAACCTCCACCGGCGGATCCAGAGTCCGCAGTCCTACCGTTAGACGATCTCCCAGAGCAAACACGAAAATATTCTATCACAGATTCGGGAACATTTCAAGGGGATTTTACGGGAAGAGTGCAGAAATGAAAATTGAAAATTGACAATTTCATTTCTATGTGTCATAAGCCACGTGCTGCTTGTCATTATGGACATTCATTGCTACGACTCGGTAAAGATAGTTCAATATAAATTTAATATTCAAATGAAACCAAATTAGTTTACACACTAACAAACGCTTCATGGCGAAATCGTGATATAATTTTTTTGAGAAAATCGCGGAGGTAAAATCATGTCTGAAAAAGTTTTGGTCACAGGTGGAGCAGGTTTTATAGGATCAAATATCGTTGATGAATTAATAAAGATGGGATATTCCGTTGTAGTTGTCGACGATCTTTCAAGCGGATCAATGGATAATATCTCCAAAAACGTGAAATTTTATCAATGCGACGTTCGGGACGGTCAATCTTTGGAGAAGGTTTTCGAGAATGAACGCCCGGAATACGTCATCCACACGGCTGCCCAGATATCAGTTTCGAAATCTGTAAGAGAGCCACTCTACGATGCGCAGGTCAATATCATAGGAATCATAAACTTACTCGATCTATCCGTCAAGTACAAGATAAGAAAATTCGTCTTTTCTTCTTCTGGAGGAGTGATGTACGGAGAAAATCCAAAGATCTATCCAACGCCTGAAAGTGTTTGTCCAGATCCCATCTCTCCTTATGGAATAGCCAAACTCGCCTCTGAGAGGTATTTGAAATTTTATTCAAAAGAATTTGGATTGAGATTCACATCTTTAAGATATGGAAATGTTTACGGGCCAAGACAGAATCCAGATGGAGAAGCAGGCGTCATAGCGATATTCGCAAAGAAGATGCTTAAAAATGAGCCGGTCAAAATAAATGGCGATGGTGAATACATAAGAGATTACGTATACGTAAAAGATGTTGTCGATGCCAATTTAAAATCTCTGAGCGCCGGTGATGGAGAGGTTTTAAATATAGGAACAGGAACTGGAAAGAGCGTCAACGATGTCTTTAGGGTTCTCAGGGAAAGGATAGGTTACAAACTCGATCCCATATATGGTCCACCGAGGCCTGGAGATTTGAGAAAAAGTATTTTAGACAATTCAAGGGCAAAAGAGATTCTCAAGTGGGAACCCATGTACGATTTTGAAAGAGGAATCTCTGAGACTGTTTCTTACTTTGAAAGAGGGAAGTAATTTGCAGGGAAGTTTGTGGGAAGATGAGCCTCTTGCAATAAAAGTAAGACCTAAAACTCTTGAAGAATTCATAGGTCAGGAACATATCCTCTCTGATGGTACACCGTTGAGGGAGGCGATTCTCAACGATAAACTTTATAGCGCTATCCTTTACGGGCCTCCCGGGAGCGGCAAGACTTCTCTTGCCGAAATAATAAAGCACTACACAAAGAAACCATTTAAACATCTCAGTGCCGCAAATCAAGGTGTTGGAGACCTAAAACCGGTTATAGAAGAAGCGAGCGAGTTGTTTAAAAGAACGGGGAATCCAACTATACTATTTGTCGATGAAATTCACAGGTTCAACAAATCACAGCAGGATACGCTTTTGCAGTCCGTCGAATCGGGATCTGTCATACTAATAGGCGCGACAACGGAAAACCCGAGTTTTGAAATAAATCCAGCTTTGCTTTCGAGATGCCGTGTCTTTGTTTTCAAGCCCTTTTCAAAAGAAAATATAATCGAAATAATAAAAAGGGCCATAAAAACTGAAGAGATCGGCTTTGATTCCGAATCGATTGAGATGATAGCCCAGTTAAGCGGAGGCGACGCGAGAATGGCCCTTAACATGGTCCAGGAGGCGCTTGTGTGGGCAAAGAACAGAAAGATAGATTCTATCTCTTCATCTCAAATAGAATCCATACTTCAAAGATCTATTCCGAGGTACAGAAAGCATGCAGATGAACATTACGACTTTATCTCAGCGTTGCATAAAAGCATGCGCGGAAGCGATCCGGATGCGGCCGTTTATTACCTTGCTAAAATGTTAGAAGCCGGAGAAGATCCGCTCTACATAGCAAGAAGGATTGTAAGATTTGCGTCTGAGGACATAGGCCTTGCAGATCCTAAAGCGCTGAGCATCGCGGTGGATGCGTACCAGGCCTCTCACTTTATAGGAATGCCTGAATGTACGACCGCGCTTGCCGAGGCTGTTATTTATTGTGCCGTGGCACCGAAAAGTAACGCGGTCTATGTTGCCTACATAAAGGCCGCGCGCGAGGCCCGGGACAATCCTTTTGAAGAGGTGCCATTAAAGATAAGAAATGCCCCGACTGCTTTGATGAAGGAGATGGGATACTCGAAAGATTACGTTTATCCACACGATGTCGAGGATGCTTTTATTGTCGAAAATTACATGCCAGAAAGGCTAAAGGGACGCGTTTTCTACAATCCAACAGATAGAGGACTCGAATCGAGGATAAAAGAAAAACTCCAAAATCTGTGGAAAGGATTTAAAAGATGGGAGGAAAAAAATTGAAGAAGGTACTCTTTTGGTCTATACTGATTGCCGTCATCGTTGCCCTTTACTTTTTTCTAAAGGATACATTTTCTGGACACCTTATCCTTGATCCTTATCTTATAAATACGTCTTTTCTGCACGTTAAATGGTACGGTGTCATAATAGGCTCTTCTGTTATTGTGGCATACTTAATAGCCAGAAGTCAGTTGTTGCATGAAGGGGTCAAAGAAGACGAATTTATAATCGCGATGGTCGTTACAATACCATTTGCGGTAATAGGCGGAAGACTTTTCTACGTGGCCTTTACATGGAATGAATATTTTAAATACCATATAAATCAAATATTGGAGCCCTGGACGGGCGGAATGGCAATCTTTGGAGCCTTAATCGGGATGTTCTTCGGAGGATGGCTCTACCTCAGGCTCAACAGGAAGGCTTCCTTCACATACCTTCAGGCAATGGACGCTGTGGCGATGGTCTTGCCATTTGCCCAAGGAATGGGAAGGTGGGGTAATTTCTTCAACCACGAAGCCTATGGCGTTCCGACGAATTTACCATGGAAGATGTACGTCCCCCCCGCTTATAGAATGCCGGGATATGGCCAGTACGCGTTCTTCACGCCAACATTTTTGTACGAGGCGATCGGGGACTTTTTGATATTTTACATACTCTACAAATTCACTAAAAAATACAGAACAAAATACGGTCAGACCTTTGCACTTTATCTTATACTTTATCCAACTTTAAGGATATTCGTCGAATCTTTGAGACTTGATAGTCTGTGGTTTTATTCTTTAAGAATAGATCAGGTTGTGCCAGTGATATTCATAATATCCGGAGGATTGCTTTTTGGCTATCTAAAAAGGAAAGAAGCATTGACCGGAGGCTCTCAATGAATCTTTACATCTTTGACGGAACTGCCCTTGTGTACAGAGCGTATTATGCTCTTCCTCCACTTTCCACTTCTGATGGAAAGCCAACGGGGGCCGTTTTAGGTGTTGCCAAGATGCTTTTGAAATTCATCAGAGAAAGGGTAAGAGAGGAAGACTCCATCGTATTTGTCATGGATTCAAAAGAGCAAAATTTCAGAAAGACCCTTTTTGAATCTTATAAGGCCAACCGAGCGCCCGCTCCAGACGAGATGATTGCCCAGATTACCTATGTTGAAAAACTCGTCGAGGCCCTTGGCATGCCGATTTTAAAGGGCACCGGATACGAGGCCGATGATGTTATAGCAACACTTGTAAAAAAGTATTCTTCAAAATTCGACAACGTCTACATTGTAACAGGAGACAAAGATCTCCTTCAACTTGTCGGAGGAAATGTAAAGGTTCTAAGGTTTGCATCTCTCGGAATTTCAGATCTCGTTGAATACGATGAAAAAATGGTTATCGAAAAGTACGGTCTTAAACCATCTCAGATCGGGGATTATCTTGCGCTTGTTGGAGACGCATCCGACAACATTCCCGGAGTTAAAGGAATAGGTGAAAAAAGCGCGACCGAATTTTTAAAAAAATATGGAGATATTCAGACACTTTACGATCATCTTGAAGAAATTCCTAAGAGATATTCAAAACTGCTCGTTGATGGAAAGGAAATGATGAAACTTTCCAAGGAACTCGTAAATCTTTCTTACGATGTGCCTTTAAATTTAGAAATATCTCCATACAAAGGCCCTGATAAATCAAAACTCCTATCGATTTTGAACGAATTAGAACTCAATTCTTTAAAATCGGAATTTGATCTGTACGATCACACATCAAACGTGAAATATACAACTGTCAATTCCAAAGAAAGACTCGAAGAATTGATATCAAATCTCATTAAAAAGCGTTTTGTGGCCTTCGACACAGAGACAACCTCACTCGATCCGTTCGAGGCAAAACTCGTAGGTTTTTCTCTGTGCGATGGAGATCAAAGTTATTACGTACCGGTAAAACACAAATACGGGAAAAATGTAGAAAATGGTCTTGAGATTTTAAAATCTTTTCTCGAAAATAAAGATGTCAAAATAATAGGCCAAAATCTCAAGTACGATCTTGAAATAATGATGAATCATTCTTCAAAGTTCAAACCTTATTTCGACACAATGATAGCGGCCTATCTTTTAGATCCAAACGAAAGAAAATTCTCTCTCGAAGAACTCGGGATGAAATATTTAAATTATTCGGGAATATCTTACGAAGACATAACGAAGGGAAAAAATTTCGAAGAGGTTTCGATAGAAGACGCTACAAAATATTCGGCCGAAGATGCGGATATGACCTATAAACTTTACAACGTGCTCAACAAAAAGTTAATAGAAGAAGATTTAATGGACGTTTTCTACAAAATAGAGATGCCCCTTGTAGAAGTACTTGCAAGAATGGAAATGAATGGTGTCTACATAGACAAGGAATTTCTTAAAAATCTTTCTGAAAGTTACAATATTAAATTAAGAGAGATAGAATCCCAAATTTACGATCTTGCCGGAGGAATGCCTTTCAACATAAATTCTCCAAAACAACTCTCGGAAGTTTTATTCTCGAGGCTCAAATTGAAGCCGAGAAAGAAAACATCGACAAGAGCCTTTTCAACTGATGCCGGGGTTTTGGAAGAGATGAGGGATGAACATCCGATAATTCCGCTTTTGTTAGAGTACAGGAAATATTTCAAACTAAAATCGACCTATATCGACGCCCTTCCAAAACTCGTGAATCCAAAAACTGGACGCCTTCATACCTCCTTTAATCAGACGGGCACATCGACAGGAAGGCTTTCAAGCAGTGATCCGAATTTGCAAAACATACCTTCAAGAAATGAAGAAGGACTCGAGATAAGAAAGGCAATACGCGCTCAAAACAAGGGATGGAAGATAGTCAGTTTTGATTATTCCCAGATAGAATTGCGCGTTCTCGCGCACATGAGTGGTGATCCAGCCCTTATAGAGGCATTTAAATCCGATTACGATATTCACGCGATAACTGCCGCAAAGATATACGGTGTGAATCAGGAAGAAGTAACTTCCGAGATGAGGAGAATAGGCAAGATGGTGAATTTTGCTGTGACTTACGGAGTAAGCGCTTACGGTCTTTCAAAAAGGTTAGGAATTCCGGTTGAGGATTCGGACAAAATAATAAAGAATTATTTCGCAAGTTATCCGATGGTTAAAAAGTATTTAGATGACATAGTCAACTTCGCAATTAAAAATGGATATGTAGAGACGATCTTCGGGAGAAGAAGAGATATCCCTGAATTGAAAAGTTCAAACAGAAATGTCTTTGAAGAAGGCAAAAGGATGGCCATAAACGCCCCAATTCAGGGAAGTGCTGCCGATATAATAAAACTTGCCATGATAGATATAGATCAAAAGATCTCTTCTATGAAGTCGATGATGATACTTCAGGTGCACGATGAACTCGTTTTTGAAGTGCCTGAGGAAGAACTCGATGAACTCACGAAGATCGTCAAAGATTCAATGGAGAAGATCGTCAAAATGAAGGTTCCACTTAAGGTGGAAATAGAGTCGGGGGAAAGTTGGTGATGGGAGTGTACAAAAGGGTTTTAATAACCGTTGATGGTTCGGAAATGTCGAAGACGGTTTTTGAAAGAGGAATAGAGATAGCAAAGAGGGAAGGATCTCAGGCATGTGTAATAGCCGTCGTCGACACGACAACTATGTACAACCTTGCCGCTGCAGGAGAGATGAGCCCTTCATTTTTAAACATTCAGTCGCAAATAATAAGAGAGCAGGAACTCGCGCTAAAAAAATTCATTTCTGAACTTCGACAATATTGCGATTATGGCTTTGATGAAGAAGTCAGGACAGGCGTTCCCGGTAAGGAAATAATCTCTTACGCGGATCAATGGGGAGCCGATTTGCTCGTCGTGGGAAGTTACGGAAAAGGTGGATGGATCTCCGAGTTTTTGTTCGGCACAACGGCCGAAAGAATTATAAGAACGGCAAAGAGTGATGTGCTTGTCGTAAAATGTAAAGGGGAAAAGAAATGAAGGTTTTTTTCAAAACTTACGGTTGTCAGATGAATATCCACGACAGTGAAATAATGAAAGGATTGCTAAAAGAAGCGGGACACGAGATTGTCGATAAAATAGAAGATTCAGATCTGGTTGTTGTAAACACCTGCGCGGTAAGGAGAAAATCTGAAAACAAGGTGTACAGTTTGATTGGAAGGTTAAAAAAGGGTGGTCACAAAGTTGGTGTGACTGGATGCGTTGCCCAAGGAATGTCAGAAAAACTGTCTAATTACGGCGTAGAATTCATCTTAGGAACAAGAGCGATAGGCTCAATTGTGAGTGCCGTTGAAGGATTGAAAAAGATAGATCTTGAAGATCGTATATCCGAGATCGATTCACAAACGCCGGTACTCAGAGATCAAAAAAAGCATGCATGGGTCAATATAATAGCCGGATGCGATAAGTTCTGCACCTACTGCATCGTCCCTTACACACGCGGAAGAGAACTTTCAAGGCCGCTTTCGGACGTTATAAATGAGGTTATAATGCTCGCAAAAAACGGATACAAACAGGTAACCTTTTTAGGACAGAATGTTGATTCTTATGGAAAGGACTTAAAAGATGGAACATCTCTTGCAAAACTTCTTGAACTTTCACAGGCCATCGATGGAATAGAAAGGTTTTGGTTTTTGACATCTTATCCTTCAGACATAAGTTCTGATCTGATAAAGGTCGTTGGGAAATATCCAAAAATATCGAAGAACTTTCATATACCGGCTCAGTCTGGCAGTAACAGGATACTCAAAAAGATGAACAGAAGGTACACAAGAGAAGAATATTTAGAAATTGTAGAGAAAATAAAGAAAGAAGTGGAAAATTCTTCGATAGGCGGGGACATAATAGTCGGTTTTCCCGACGAGAATGATGATGACTTTGAAGAAACTCTCGATCTTGTCAAAAGGGTGAGATATATCCGTCTTAATGTCGCTCCCTATTCGCCCAGACCCGGAACGGTGGCGGCAAAGTATTACGAAGATAACGTGCCTTTTAACGTCAAAAAAGCGAGAATGTCAAGATTGAATGAAATTCAGCATTCTATAGAGAAAGAATTGAATGAAGCCCTTATAAACAAAGAGGTAGAGATCATGATAGAAAGCACTGCGGGAAAGGTTTCTTACGGAAGAACGATAGACAACAGGATGGTCGCGGTTGACGAAATCATTCCAGAAGGAGAAATGATAAAAGTAAAGATAGAAGATTTCAAATTCGGTACTTTGTACGCATCATCAAGGAGGGTGTCAATCTTTGCCTGATCTCACGCCGATGATGGCTCAATATTCCAACATAAAGGCGCGGTATCCCGATTGCATTCTACTTTTTAGACTCGGAGATTTTTACGAAACATTTGACGATGATGCGAAGTACGTTTCCAAGACTCTCGGGCTCGTCCTTACCCGTCGAAGCGATCATCCGATGGCTGGAATTCCTTATCACACACTGAATCTTTACCTCAAAAAACTCATAGAAAACGGAAACAAGGTTGCCATATGCGACCAATTAGAAGATCCCGCAGTCGCAAATGGCATTGTAAAGCGAGATGTCACAAGGATAGTAACGCCCGGCACGATAATAGAAGACGATGTGCTAACGCCTGCCAACAATTACATCGCCGCTTATTACAAAGGTTGTGTCGCACTTGTAGACATATCAACAGGAGATTTTTTTGTCGATTCGAATGAAGATTCAATAGGGAAATACTCGCCAAAGCATATCATTCACAACGGTGAAATCGGCGAGATTTCCGGAACTTTTGTCGAAAGGGTCGAAGATTGGTACTTTGATCCTAAAAATGCCGATGATATCCTTAAATCTCAGTTCGGCCTTGAAGATATTTCATTTCTCGAACTTTCAAAAGAAGAAAAAACGGCGGTAGGTGCCATCATAAAGTATCTGCAAATGACACAAAAACATTCTCTTGTGAACCTCAAAAGGCCTCTTAAATTAAGAAAAAACGATAGAATATTCTTAGATATGCTCACAGTCTCCAATTTGGAACTGATAGAATCGAATTCGATATCTCTTTATTCCCACATGAACAGGACCGTTACAAGAATGGGTCATAGGATATTGAAAAGAGAAATACTCTCTCCCCTTTTAAATAGAGAGGAAATAGAGAAGAGGCTCGATTTAGTCAATTATCTTTTCGATAACAGAAAGAGTCTGTCAAATTTAAGAGAGATCCTTTCGAATGTTCAGGACGTTGAAAGGATCGTATCGAGGATATCTTATTCTGCGGCGACGGCATTCGATCTCGTCGCTTTAAGGAGAAGCACTGAAATTTTTGATGAAATAAATGAATGGATAAAGATAAATCCTGTCTTTAATCCTTTCATGCTCGATCCACTTTACGAATTGAGAGATCTTTTAAAAAAAGCCATCGTAGAGGATCCGGAAGGCGAGATAGGCGATGGAAAGACTATAGCATCAGGATTTTGCAAAGAATTAGATGAGGCAAGATCGGTCCTTTACGATGTGGATGGTTACGTTAAAAGATACGAGGAAAAAGAAAGAGAGAGAATTGGAAATAAGGTTAAGGTCGGTTACAGTTCTATATTTGGATATTACGTCGAAATATCTAAAGGATATAAAGGAGAGATACCAAAAGAATATGTAAGGAAACAGACGCTCGTCAATTCAGAAAGGTACACAACCCCTGAGTTAAGCGAACTTGAGAAAAAAGTGCTTCACGCAAGCGAGAAGGTAAAAACTTTAGAGAACGAATCTTTCAAAAAGATATGCGATGAGGTACTTAAATTCAAAGACATGATAATCTCTAACGCTTCCAGAATAGCCTTTTTGGACATGATAGAGTCTTTCGCTTACCTTGCAATTCAAGAAAATTACGTAAGACCAAAATTTGGCCGAACTTTGAGAATAAAGGATGGACGACACCCAATCGTGGAGCAAAGGGTCAGAGAGTTTGTCCCGAATGATGTCGAAATTTCAGAGAAAAACAATTTCATTATCCTTACAGGTCCAAATATGTCCGGAAAGTCAACCTTTATACGTCAAATAGCTCTCATTTCTTTGATGGCGCAGATGGGAAGTTATGTACCGGCAAGAGAAGCGGAATTAAAATTATTCGACAGGATCTTCACAAGAATAGGGGCAAGAGACGATCTCGCGTCAAATAGAAGTACCTTTCTTGTTGAAATGTCAGAGGTTGCGACCATCCTAAACTTTGCAACAAAAGATTCTCTTGTCATCCTGGATGAGGTGGGCCGTGGAACAAGTACCTTTGACGGATTGAGCATAGCGTGGGCGGTCTCTGAATATATATCGCAAAAGATAAAGGCTTTCACGATCTTCGCAACTCATTACAACGAACTTGCAGAACTTGAAAAGATGTATCCGAATATTTCCAACCTTACAATAGAGGTCGTGGAAAGGGATAAAAAAGTCTTATTTTTGCACAGGGTCGTGCGCGGAACGGCCGATAAAAGTTACGGCATAGAGGTTGCAAAGATAGCAGGGATTCCTGAATCCGTTATAAAGAGAGCCTACGAGGTGTCCGAGGCGATAAGTTCGGTAAGTCATATAGAAAAGGGAGTAAGATTTTTAACATCCGGAGAGGTTGAAAATATAAAAAAACGTATAAAGAACGATCAGATAAGTCTTTTTGATAAAGGAGGAACAAAATGAAAAGGATAGCGGTTATGACAAGCGGAGGAGATGCCCCGGGCATGAATGCCGCCATAAGGGCAGTCGTTAGATATGGAATAAACAAGGGACTTGAAGTTTACGGCATCATGAGGGGGTACGCGGGCCTTCTGGAGGATGACATAAGGCTTCTCAATTTTGCCGATGTGGGCGGAATAATGGAAAAAGGTGGCACGATATTAAGAACGGCCAGATGTGAGGAGTTCAAAGTTGAAAAGGGACGCAAAGAAGCGTACAAAATCCTTAAATCGCATGAGATAGAAGGGCTTGTAATCATCGGTGGAGATGGAAGTTTGAATGGAGGAGCATTGATAGCGGCAGAAACAGATTTTAAAGTTGTCGGCATACCGGGAAGTATAGACAATGATATTTCAGAAACAGATACGTGCATAGGAGTCGACACGTGTTTGAATACGGTCGTTGAAAATATACAGAAATTGAAGGACACAGCCTCATCCCATGAAAGGGCCTTCATAGTTGAGACGATGGGAAGAGATTGCGGCTACATTGCGCTGATATCCGGGCTGACAACGGGAGCCGAGGCGATAGTGATACCGGAGGTGAAGGTCGATTATCAGGCTCTTGCCGATAAACTTCTTGCTGGAAGAAAAAGGGGAAAGATAAATTCGATAGTCGTCGTGGCAGAAGGGGCCGCCAGCGCCTATACAGTCGCAAGACATCTCGAAAATAAGACGGGATTTGAGACACGCGTAACTATCCTCGGCCATATTCAAAGAGGAGGGTCGCCAACCGTTCAGGACAGGTTGCTTGCCTCAAGAATGGGATCATTTGCCGTTCAAACACTTTTAGATGGCCAGTCCAATGTCATGATCGGCATTCAGGGAACACAGATAGTGGCAGTAGATCTCAACAAAGCCTTGCAGAAGAAAAAAGAACTCGATCTGTCGCTTTACGAACTCGCAAACACACTATCGTAGGAAGGTGAAAAAGATGAGAAAAACAAAGATTGTCTGTACCATTGGACCGGCAACGATAAAGAAAGAAATGCTCGAAGCGCTCGTGAGAAATGGAATGAATGTGGCAAGGCTTAACATGTCTCATGGTACCCACGAAGAGAAATCTCAGACAGTCATGGATATAAGAGAAATAAGAAAAAGATTGGGCCTTCCGGTTGGAATTTTGATGGATATAGAAGGGCCAAAACTCAGAACTGGAAAGTTAAAAACCGAATACGTTGAATTAAAGAAAGGATCAAAACTCGTTCTGACAACCGAGGATATTCTCGGAGATGAAAATAAAATATCGGTGAGTTATACGGGCCTGCCATCCGACGTAAAGGCCGGTGACACTATTTTGCTCAACGACGGGCTTATAAACCTTAAAGTTATCTCGACAACTCAAAAGGAGATAGTAACTGAGGTTGTAAACGGCGGAGAGATAACCCATAACAGAGGAATAAATGTTCCGGGCGTCGATTTGAAGGTTCCGACTCTCACCGAAAAGGATATGAAAGACATAGAACTCATAGCGAAGATAAAGCCCGATTACGTCGCCCTTTCATTTGTCAGAAAACCTGAAGATGTCATGCATCTGCGCGAGATCTTTAAATCCAAAGGTTTCGATGATCCGAAGATAATATCAAAGATAGAGACAAAACAGGCCCTTGATAATCTTGAAAAGATCTTAGACGTATCGGATGGAGCTATGGTTGCAAGGGGCGATCTCGGTGCCGAAATACCTTCTGAGGATCTTCCAATTGCGCAGAAGAGAATAATAAAACTCTGCAACGATCGCGCCATACCGGTTATAACGGCAACGCAGATGTTAGAATCAATGGTAGAAAACCCAAGACCGACGCGTGCCGAGATAACAGACATAGCAAATGCGGTTCTAGATGGAACAGATGCTGTTATGCTTTCTGAAGAAACAACCATAGGGAAATACCCTCTGCAGGCTGTCCAGTTCATGGACAAAATAACGCAAAAATCGGAAAAATACCTCGAACTTTCGGAAAACACAAGAGCATCGATATTGCAAAAGAACAAGAATATAAGCGATGCCATAGCCTATTCGTCATGGCATTTGAGCATAGAACTTGAAACATCCGTCATAATAGCATCAACCTTTTCGGGTTATACCGCAAGACATGTTTCAAGATTTCGCCCATCTGCGGTGGTATTTGCCCCGACACCAAAGGAGGAAACCTACCACAGGATGTCTCTTATCTGGGGTGTTGTGCCGACTCTCATAGATAGGGTTGAGTCAACGGATGAGATGATAGAAAACTCCATAAGAGAGTTACTCGGAATGGGCCTTGCGAACCCTGGAGAGAATGTGATCATAACTGCTGGCATTCCCTGGGGATTTTCTGGCACTACAAATCTAATCCAGGTACACAAAATTTAGGAGGTGTGATAATGGAAAGCGGATCTGAAAATGTCGTATGGAATTTGGGCGATCTTTATTCTTCCGTCGAAGATTTAAAAAAAGACGGTGAAAAACTTTTAGAGGAAAGCAAATCATTCCACCAAAAATTTTCAGACACTCAAAAGGTTTTCGAGGATAGAAACCTCACGAGGCTTTCCATTGACACCCTGTCAGATCTTTACGATAAACTTGGAAAGATCTCCCAGTACGCATATTTGAGATTTGCCGAAAACACTGTCGCAGATGAGACGAAAAAGATATTGGCGTGGGTTGAAAATCTTGAAACAGAAGTCCAGTCAAATCTCATTTTTTACAATTTAGCGATATCAAAGATGCCGGATGAACTTTTCGAGAAGGTAAAACCCTCCATCGCGGATTACAAGCATTTTCTCGAATCTTCAAGAAGGTTTAAAGATCATCTGTTTTCTGAAAGAGAAGAACAGTTAATCGTTCACAAAAATTCTACAGGTACAAATGCATTTGTAAAATTTTACACTCAATTAACATCTACTTACAGATTCAGGATAAAGTTAGACGGTAAATCGCAAACCATTAACGGAAGTCAGTTAAGATCTCTGAGAACACATCCCGATCCTAAAATAAGAGAGATGGTAACATCCAAACTCTTTAAAAAGTACAGATCAAATGCGCTCGAGATAGAGAACGCATATAATGCCGTAGCCAAAGATTACGATGTTGAATCGAAATTGCGCAATTACCCATCTCCGATAAGTATGAGAAACCTTGACAACGAGGTATCAGACAATGTTGTGGAAACACTCGTAAACGTTACAACGAAGAATAACTCTCTTGTTGCCAGATATTACAAAATCAAATCTAAATTGATGAATCAAAAACTCAAACTAAGCGACATATACGCTCCTGTAGGCGACGTACAGAGAAAATTCACATGGAATGAGGCAAAGGATATAGTAAGAAAGGCATTCTACGACTTTGATGAAAGATTTGGAAAGATAATAGACGAATTTTTTGAAAAACGATGGATACATGCATCCCCAATGCCGGCCAAGGAGGGAGGCGCCTTCTGTTCCTATTCAACGCCGAAGACACATCCCTACGTGCTTCTTACCTTCACGGGACAGATAAAGGATGTGATGACGCTCGGTCATGAACTCGGTCATGGCCTCCACGGTGTGCTTTCATCAAAGCAAAATGTGCTTCAGTACCATACTCCTCTGACGATGGCCGAAACTGCTTCAACCTTTGCGGAAATGCTTTTAATGGACTACTTTCTCGAAAAACTCCCCAAAAAGGAGATACTTCCATTCATCGCCTCAAAACTCGAAGATCTCTTTGCAACGATGAACAGGCAAAACATGTTCACAAGATTTGAATTGAGGGCCCATGAAAAGATATCAAAAGAGGGCGCAACATTCGAAGAACTTTCGGATATTTACAATGAAGAACTCCACGAGATGTTTGGAGATTCTGTCGAATACAATCCGGAGTTTAGATGGGAATGGTCCTCGGTGCCGCACTTCTTCCATACGCCTTTTTACTGTTACGCTTACGATTTTGCACAGTTACTTGTCATTTCTCTTTACGCAAAATATAAATCAGGAATGAATAATTTCAAGCAAAAATACGTAAACCTCCTTTCAGCCGGTGGATCTGATAGTCCAGAAAAATTGCTGGAGCCATTCGGAATAAGCCTTTCCGATCGATCCTTCTGGCAGGGAGGATTCGATTACATCGAAGAAAATTTGTTAAAAAGGATTGAAAGATCATGAGAGTGCTCGTTGCCCAGTCAGGCGGTCCAACTGCCGTGATAAATGCGTCACTTTCAGGAGTCATAAGGGAAGCAAAATCGTTAAAGTGGGAAATCTACGGTGGACTTTACGGGATCGAGGGAATCCTTCAGTCGAAAATAACACCGCTTGAAATGGATGACAAAAAACTCGAAAGATTGGAAAAGACGCCGGGTGCCTATCTTGGATCGTGCAGGTACAATCTGCCCGATCCCCCGCACGAGGTCTATGATAAACTCTTTGAAATCTTTAAATCCAATAAAATAGACGCCTTTTTGTACATAGGCGGGAATGATTCGATGCAGACCGTATGGAAAATATACAAAGAGATAGAAAGAAGAAAATCACACGTGAAGGTTGGTGGAATACCAAAAACTATAGATAACGATCTTGTCGGGACAGATCACTGTCCTGGTTTTCCAAGTGCCGCTAAATTCTTAAACGTTGTAGCCTCCGAATTCGTCATAGATTCAAACGTTTATTCAAAGCCTTCGATATGCGTCATAGAAACTATGGGAAGAGATTCGGGATGGCTTGCGGCGTCTTTGAAACTGGCCGAAGAGATTGTAAAAGGCTTGAAGGTTATAACATATATTCCCGAAAGGCCCGTTTCTGAAGAAGCGATTCTCGATGAGGTGTACGCGCTGAAAGATAATCCTCTTCTTGTATCTGTTTCTGAGGGAATAAAAGACAAAGATGGCCAGTACTTTTACACGGTAGGCTCAAGGGATGTTTTCGGAAATGTAAAACTCGGTGGTTCTGGAGAGAAAGTCGCAGGAATAATAGAGAAAATTGGAAAGGTTAAGTTCGTCAATCCATCCTTCCTTCAAAGGGCCGCATCTCACATAGTATCGTCGATAGATGTCAAAGAAGCAATAATGGTAGGATTTGACGGAGTAAGGGCACTTCAATTTCATAATGGCTTTTTTGCCTCGATCGAGAGAATAAATAACGACAGATACGAATCCCAAACCAAGATCATCCCGATAGAAGAGGTTGCTGGAAAGATAAGGACGATGCCGTTGGATTTTAACGACGAAATGATAAAATCTTATGTAGGACCTTTAATAGATGAATTGCCAGCATATGCGTGGAGGTAAATTTTGGGAATACACACCATTCTTAACTCTTTGAGCGATTTCTCTGTATGGGCAATAAACTCTGCCGGATACATAGGAATATTCTTTACGATGGTCCTTGAAGGCTTTTCAATACCTCTTCCAAGTGAAGTTATCCTACCTTTAGGAGGTTACATAGCATCTAAAGGAAGTCTTAACGTGCTCGGAGTGGTGCTGGCGGGTTCTTTAGGAGGCACAGTTGGATCAATTGCGTTGTATTACGTCTCGATGTTTTTCGGCAGAGGTTTTATAAAGAAATGGGGCAAATACGTCCTTATCTCCGAAAAGCATCTCGACTCCATGGAAAGATGGTTTGAAAATTACGGTAACTTTACCGTTTTCACGACGAGATTGCTCCCCATCGTAAGAGGCCTTGTCGCGATTCCAGCCGGGATTTCAAAGATGAATATATGGAGTTATGCACTTTATACCTTTCTCGGCAGCTTCATATGGGCCTTAATTCTTGTGTATTTTGGGTTCCAACTTGGACTATCCGGACTCAACATGGATGTGATATGGCTTATCGTTTTAATCCTTGTAGGTGTTACTTTTGGAATATACTTCGGATACAAATTCTTGAAAAGGTACGTCTTGCTTTTCAATATAATCGTAAATGTCATCTTGTGGTCATTCCTTGGTTTCTTTGTCTTTTTTGCGCTTTATGAGGCGTACTTCCCGATAAGCGCACATGATCTTAACTATTCGAACATAAAAGCAATAGAAAACATAAAGGGAGACTTTTCCTTTTACGCTGTTGGAAATACCTTTTACAACGTTGAATATTTTGACAGTTTCTCTTCCGCCACAGGCACGAATAAATTCATAGTTGACACCGGGAATATGGTTTATTCGGGAGACCTTTCGAAGTACAAGATTTTGCTAAACGATCTAAAAAGATTGAAAATTCCATTTTTGGCAGTTCCCGGACCGCGCGATCTGACAGATGGAGGATACGCGAATTTTTACCACGTCTTTGGAAGTTACGAGTACACATTCCATGTCAACAAAACCTTTTTTGTCGTTTTGAACAACTCGAATGGGAAGATAACACAATCCCAGTTTGACTGGCTTTCAGACAGATTATCGCGTGCATCCACCTACACCCAAAAATTTCTTGTAATGCATACGCCCGCTTTTTGGATGAAGGGATCGAAAAAAATGGATGAAAATATATCCAAAAATCTTCAGGACATTCTTTTGAAATCAAAGGTAAATCTCGTGATATCGACGGGACCATTCAATTACTCTGAAACTCCTGTGCCCTACGTTCAGGTCGGAGGAAGGAATTATGCCATCGTAAACGTTGGCAATGAAATTTCCGTAACACACGGCGCTCTTCCGTCTTTGAACTCCAACTTCAATCAGGTAATGCAGAACTTTTCAGTTTACGTCTACACCTATCTTGTAATGGAATGGCCAATCATCGGAATAATATCAATAATCGTGCTTTTGTTATGGTTCGTGTACAAAAGATACAAAATAACGGTAAAAATAGAAAGAAAATAGAAAAATGAATAACATATCGATAATCGGGAACACAAAAAGATTTCACATCATAATAATTCTGCTTTCGGCTATAGCAATGTCATTTATGATATACACACTCTTTTTTGTCCGCCATATAGATAATCTGAAAACAGAATTCGATACTGCCATTATAACCTTTAATCCGATTTTTCATGATCAAGAAATTAAGAAATTGATCCCGATCTTAGACAGGATAGAACACCTGCCTTTTGCAAGGCACCAAGACATTTTAGCGGTAAAACTTGCCTTTTCAACTTTAAAGACAGATCTTGCTCCATTGCAATTGAGCGTTTCAAATCTTTTTAACAACGCGATAATCGATCTCATAAATGAACTCTTTCTGATCATGCCATTCACCTTTCTATTTTTTCTGGCGTTATCTTACATCTTGATATCAATCTCTCAAAAAAAATTATTAAAAGAAGTGACCGTTTTATCTGAAAATATTGAGAATATCTTTCGTCCGGATCCAGTAAACAGATACCATACTAATATCAAAGAACTGAAGCCCATTGAGTCGACAGTTCAAAAGATTGTAGACAGATACAAAGTCTACAAAATAATGAAAGAAATAACGTTCAATGCCATGACTGTTGAGGATTTAACACGAGGAATATATGACAATCTAAAGAATATTTTGAAATTCAACAGAATATCCTTCGCTTCCGTAGAAGGCGACAGGATAGTCGCGTTCGCGGCATTCAGCGATTCAAAAACATTGAAGTTGAAGTCTGGATTTAGCCAGAAAATTCATCAGAACTCTCTTTCAAAAATCAAAAAAGATGAGATCCGATACATAAAAGATCTTGAAGAACATCTTAGAGAAAATCCGAAATCGGAAAGCACAAAATTGCTCATTGAAGAAGGAATGAACTCAAGCATAACGATACCAATTTTCATAGGGGACGAGGTGCGTGGTTTCCTTTTCATGAATTCATTCGAAAGGGATGGATTCAAAGATTTGGACAAAGAGATAATCGAGCAAATAAGGGATATTTTGAATATATCCTACCAAAAAACCATTCTCACAACAAAGATGGTAATAGCCTCGGCAACAAGTTTTACAAAGCTTTCTGAAAAACGCGACAATGAAACCGGAGCCCATATCTTAAGAATGGCGACATATTCAAAGATTATAGGAGAAGGCCTTTCACGTCACAAGGTATACTCATCATTCATAGATGAATCTCTGTTAAATGAAATTTACCTTCAGGCCCCTTTACATGATATAGGAAAGATAGGGATTCCGGATTATATACTCTTGAAAAAAGGAAAACTGAGCCAGGAAGAATTCGAAATAATGAAAACGCACACTGTGATCGGATGGGAAATACTCGATCAATTTGACGCGGAAGCATCGAAATTCGGAAGAAATTTTTTTACCATCGGTAAATTAATAGCAAGGTCCCACCACGAAAGGTGGGATGGAAAAGGATATCCAGATGGCCTTTCAGGAGGGAAGATCCCTCTCTGTGCGAGAATAGTCGCCGTCGGAGACGTTTTTGACGCTTTAACGACAAGAAGACCTTACAAAGCGCCCTTTGATTTTGAAGATGCTTTTGAGATGATTCTATCAGAAAGCGGAACCCATTTTGATCCAGAGGTAATAAAAGTATTTGAAGAGCAAAAGGAGAGTATAAGAGATTTCTATGAAAAATTCAAAAAAGAAAATCCCTCTGAATACACATGAGGTACTAAATCTTACTATAATAACAACAACCGATGTGCACGGATATATCTTCCCAATTGATTACACTACAAAGAGGCCGGTTAATTACGGCCTTGCAAGGATAGCCCCGCTAATAGAAAAAATAAGAAAAGAAAATAAGCATGTTTTGTATTTCGATGGAGGAGACACAATCCAAGGCTCTCCTCTTGAGTACTACAACGGAATTATCGGAAATGAAATAGATCCAACGATAGACGCGATGAATTACCTAAAATGCGACGCGATGACCATCGGAAATCACGATTTTAACTTTGGAAGAAAGGTTTTAGACAGGGCTATCGCTCAGGCCAATTTTCCCTTTACATCAGCAAATATCGTAAAGAAAGACACCAAAGATCCATTTTTTGGAAAGGGATATGCGATCTATGATATCGAAGATGGCCCGCGTGTTGCCTACCTCGCTCTTACGACGAAATTAATCCCTTTTTGGGAAGAGCCGGAATATATATCAGATCTTGACTTTCTTGATCCCGTAGATGTTGCAAGAGAATACATTCCCATGTTAAAAAAGATGGCCGATCTTGTAATCGTAGGATACCATGGAGGATTCGAGCGCGATCCGCAAAGCGGAGAAATAATCTCGGAACTGAACGGTGAAAATCAGGGCTATGAAATGGCCACAACGTTAGAAGGCGTTTCTGCCTATATATTTGGCCACCAGCACAGAACTTTTTCCACAAAGGTAAAAGAAGTCCCAGTTGTAATGGCATCTTCTCATGGTAAGGCACTTGGAAGAATAGATCTAAAACTTTCATTTGATGGTAAATGGAATGTGAAATCAAGCGAGGTCCAGATTATAGATCCCTCTGAAAGATCCGATAAAGAGTTGCTTCACAGGGAAAGACCTTTCCAGATCACGGTTCAAAAATGGCTTGATGAGATCATAGGAGAATCCCTCGGAGATTTTTACATAGAAGATGTGATGTATGGCCGTACTCATGAAACGGCTTTAGTAAATCTCATAAATGACGTTCAACTTTATTATTCTGGAGCCGAGATATCTGCAACCTCTATCTTTTCGCCGGAAGTTCATGGATGGAAAAAGGGAATGATAAGAAGAAGAGATGTCATGGGTGTGTACATCTTTTCAAACACCCTTAAAGTTTTTGAACTGACCGGACTTGAGATCAGAGATATGATCGAACATTCGGCCTCTTATTTTGCGCTTTGCGATAAAGAAATAGTCGCATCGGGGGATTTGGCGGGATATAAGTATCTTATCTTCAAGGGCATATCTTACACGATAGATTTGACAAAACCTTCGGGAAGTAGAATCGTAAGATTGGAAAAAGACGGGAAAAAATTGGAAGACAATAAAAAATACACCATAGCAGTCAACAGTTATCAAGCTGGGGGAAATGGCGGGTACACGATGTTTATCGGTAAAAAACCGGTAAAAGAGATAAAGACGCAAATAGTCGAGTTGATTATAGATTACATAAAGATGAAACACACCATAGAACCAAGGATCGAAGATTACTGGGCTGTTATCTTTTAATGGCGGAGGCGCTGGGATTCGAACCCAGAAGGTGCTGAGCACCACCGGTTTTCGAGACCGGCCCCTTAGCCATTCGGGCACGCCTCCATACCTACATGGTGTGCCTGGCGGGAATTGAACCCGCAACCTTTGGATCCGGAGTCCAACGCTCTATCCGTTGAGCCACAGGCACACGCATAAAATCAATAATTTATCTCTTCCGGCTTTTCTTCCTCGTCAAAATCAGCATCTTCTTCTGTATCTACTTTTTCCTCTTGGCTCGAACTTTCAACGCTCTCGACGCTCTCTTCGGCCTCTTCCATAGGACTGCGGCCTTCCTTACCTTCAAGGTAAGCGTCCGCAATTTTAGAAGTTATCAACTTTATCGCGCGAATGGCATCGTCATTTCCGGGAATTATGTAGTCGACATCATCTGGATCGCAATTCGTGTCTGCTATGGCAACTATCGGAATATTCAATATGTGGGCCTCATAGACGGCATTGTATTCTCTTTTAGGATCGACGATGTAAAGCGCGTCGGGGATTTTTTTCATATCTTTGATGCCACCAAAATATTTTCTAAGCCTTTCAAGTTCCTTTTTAGTGTTATTTGCCTCTTTAACGGGCAATTTGTCTATTTCTCCTGACTTTTCCATCTCTTCTAATTCCTGAAGTTTCTTTATTCTTCCGGATATAGTCGAGAAATTAGTCAAAAGGCCACCGATCCACCTTTTATTTATGTAAAAGGCGCCGCACCTTTTGGCTTCCTCTTCTATTGTTTGGGCACCCTGGTGCTTTGTACAAACGAAGAGGATGCTTTTGTTCTGCTTTCCAAGGTCCACAACAAAATCATACGCCCTGTCAAGCAGGTTAGAAGTCTTTTGCAAATCGATTATGTAGATACCTTTTCTGGCCGCATAAACGTAGGGCCTCATCTTCGGGTTCCATCTTTTCGTCTGATGACCGAAATGGACACCCGCTTCTAACAGTTGCTTCATTTTGATTCTTTCTGCCACAATACACCTCCAGATGGTTTATCCTCCACAGCCATCATCTCCTGCAAAGACCTTTTTAAGGCACCCCTTTGCGGGATCAGGCCGTGTGCGTTGTCCCTAAATTATATCATAAGAGCCGCTTTTTGTCTACATTTTTACCAGTGTCGATATTACGAGATCTTTAAATGCGTTTTCGAGTTTTTTTGCGACCTCTCCTTTTTTGAATTCCATCTCATCAACCTTGACTATCGAAAGGACTTTCGATAGAGTGCTCAAAAGCATGACCTCTTTCATCTGCGGAAGTTCATCGAGCCATATTCTTCTCTCTACAACCTCAATGCCGGTTTCTCTTGCGACATAAAGAACCTTTGATCTGGTGATGCCGGGAAGTATATTCTCTATTTTGGGAGCAATTATCTTTTCTCCGTCGAAAAAAATGTAAGAAGAACTTGCGCCCTCCGTGATGTACTTTCTGCCATTCTCCTCTCTGAACATCAAGGCTTCGTACGCTCCCTTGGATCTTACGTACTTCTTTGCGATCACATTTGGAAGTAAATCAGTTGTCTTATGCTCGCAAAACTGGTGTCTGAGATCTGGATAAGTCAAAACCTTTCCTCCTTCTGTCCAGATAGAAGGATCCATCTTTCTGACGGGTTGTACTATCTCTACAAATGTCGGATCGTAATCATCTTCGAAGATGTGATCTCTTATCACATCGACACCGCGCGTTAATTGAAGGTAAAGTTCCCCTTCCTTTAAATCATTCATCATTGCAAGTTTATGACCTATCGAACAAATTTCATCAAGGGTATATGGAAATTTAATTCCGAAAAAATTAGCGCTTTTTTTCATGCGTTCTATATGTTCTTCCAAAAAGACAAAGTTCCCATCCTGAAATTTTATAACATCGTAAAGTCCATCACCAAATACCATTCCCCTGTCAAAGACTTTTATCGCCGGTGATCCAGAATCAATGATCTTTCCATTTACAAAAATGTACAACCCGCCTCATCTCCTTTAACATTTATCAGTCGTATTCTACCACCCGAATGTAACAAATGTTATGCCTCTTTTATGATATGATCAGGTAGAACAACACATTTCAAAGATAGAGGGGTGATTTCATGTGAAAAAGATTTTGCTTTTAACTGTCTTTTTACTCGTGGCAGTCTTTGCATTTTCATCTTCAAAGATCGTCCTTAACATGGTTCAGGTCTTTACAAGCCCTTCAAGAACAGAAGTATTGCAAAACATAATCAACCAGTTTGAAGCGCTCCATCCAAATGTCCAGATAAATCTTATATCCCCGCCATATTCTACAGCATACCAGAAGATCTACCTCATGCTCAGCACAAACCAGCCTCTCGACATCGTTGAGGTTGGAGACTGGTCTTTGGAAGGGGTCGTCGAACTTGGAAAACTCGTCGATCTAAGGCCATACATTGCCACATGGGACGCTTCAAATGACATAGTGCCCGGATTGATGAAGGCCGTAAGCGTGACAGGTGGCATTCCTTACATAATTCCAAACGGCGTTTACGCAAAGGCACTCTTTTACAGGCCGGATATCCTCGCAAAGTACGGAATAACAACGCCTCCAAAGACTATGGACGAACTTTACAGCGATTGTCTTAAAATAACAGATCCAAAAAAGAACCAGTACGGATTTGATTTCAGAGGTACAGGTCTTCCGACGAATTTCATAGACATAATAATCACATCCTACATAAATGATATAGATCCCAACAACATGTACAAACTCACAAATGGACAACTTTGGTTTAAAGATCCGCGTACGCTCGAGGGATTGAAAAAGTACATAGACTTTTATAAGTACACGGCCCCGAAGGATTCGATAAACTGGGGCTTTGACGAACAGGTCAACGCGTTCGTGGCCGGCACAACACCATTTTTGTTTCAGGATCCAGATACAACTGGACTTTTGAAAACAATGCTTAAACCAGATCAATGGATGACGGCGCCGCTTCCCGTAGGCCCGTCTGGAAAGGTTTATCCAAGTTACGGATTCGGCGGATGGGGAATAACGACGTATTCCAAAAATAAAGACATGGCATGGGAATTCATAAAATTTTTCACGACCCCAAAGATATCGGCCTATTTTTGCAAGGATTACGGAGCCTTGCCGGTTTTGAAATCGGTGTACGAGTCAGATCCTTATTTCAGCCAAGGTGTATTCAAGGCATGGCAGTACATGTTTGAACATCCTGAAACCTATGTTTTTACTTCCTACCCTCTTAACAACAAGAAATGGACAGAATGGAATGAATTCCAGCAGGACACAATGCAGCAGGTCTTGCTTGGCAATATGACTCCTCAAGAGGCTCTTAACAAATGGTACGACTTCTGGAAAGACGCGTTCTCCATGTAAGGAGAGGGGCAAAATCTGCCCCTCTTTTCATTTTCTGGATGATCCTGCCAGTAATCTTAATAGTGTCGATCTTCACATTCTATCCCACAATTAACGGGATTATTCTTTCATTTGAAAATTATTCTGTTTTCAATTTTGCAAATATTCATTTCGTTGGTTTGAAAAATTTCAAAAAAATTCTTGTCGATCCGCTATTCTGGACTGCCTTATGGAATACATTGTGGTGGATCGTGCTATCAGTTGCCTTTCAGTTTGTTTTAGGTTTTGGCCTTGCGCTTTTGATGAGGGAACCATTTAAAGGTCGCGGAATTTACGCAGGCTTTGTCTTTTATCCGTGGGCATTGTCCGGATTTGCAATTGGTATACTGTGGTCATGGCTTTTGAATGGACAATTTGGATTTATAAACGATATTCTGGTAAAACTCCGCATCGTATCTCAAAGTATAAATTTCCTGTCCGATCCTTCATGGGCTTTCTTCTCTGTAATTCTGGTTAACGTCTGGTACGGAATCCCATTTTTTGCGATAATGCTTCTTGCCGCGCTTCAGTCTATTCCTGAAGAACTTTACGAATCTGCTCAAATAGATGGGGCCGGCACTTTTTCGAGATTTTTTCATGTCACCGTTCCTTATGTAAGTTCAACGATCTTCGCGACTTTGCTTTTAAGAGTGATATGGGTCATGAATTTTCCGGATGTGATATACGGCATGACGCGTGGAGGTCCCGGTGGAACTACGAATATACTTGCGACATACATGATAAACATAGTCTACTACAAAAACGACTATAGCCTCGCATCGGCCGTCGGAGTTTTTATAATCACGATTCTCATGGTTTATTCGGTCTTCTATCTGCAATTCACATCAAAACACGGATCGGGTGAATTTTAATGAGAAAATCAAGGAAATATAAAATTTTAAGGGCAATAATGCTTTCAATCTACCTTATTGCGGCGATTATTCCAATATACTGGATAATTCTGACATCCTTTAAAGTTCCATCAGAACTTTACGCCTATCCTATAATTTATTTTCCAAAGGTCCTGACTCTTTCAAATTATTCATACCTGTTCAGTTTCGCGCATTTTTCGATTTATTTCAAAAACAGCCTTTTGCTCTCGGCAATTTCGTCTATAATATCAACGTTACTTTCGATATTCAGCGGATACGCACTTGCCAGATACAGCTTTAAACTTAAGGGTTTTGTCATAGGTCTTTTGTTCTTTTCTCAGATGATACCGGCATACCTTTTGATGGTTCCTCAGTATTCGATGTTTTCAAATCTCGGACTCATAAACAGCCTTACGGCGCTCGGAATCCTCTACGTCAACATCGCGGCCGCCTTTAGCACGATAATGGCACGCGGGTTCTTTGTAAGAATTCCAAGAAGTCTTGAAGAGGCTGCGATGATAGACGGATGTTCAAGAATTGGGGCCCTTTTCAGGATAACCGTTCCTCTTGCAATGCCCGGCATCGCGGCAATCTTCAGTTTTTCTTTCATAAATGACTGGAATGAACTTTTCACCGCCACTTTGTTTTTGAACTCAGACGATAGATACACGATACCGGTCGCGCTTTACTCTTTCATTTCGAAGGCGGGGATACAATGGGGAGTCTTGAGCGCAGGACTTGTTGTGGCTTTGATACCGACTATAATAATTTTTGCCTTCATGCAAAAGTTTATAATATCTGGCCTCACACAGGGGGCCTTGAAAGAATAGGAGGAAGATAATGAAAATATCTGATGTGAAATTTGAACTTAAAAGGTACGAATATTACGAAACTTTCCACATAACTGGAAGTTCAAGAAATGTGGCCGAAAACATAGAAGTAAAAGTTTTTCTCGACGATGGAACGGAGGGAATTGGTGAAGCCTCTCCATCCTACAGGGTTAACGGAGAGATCATCTCATCTCTTTTTTCTCTTGAATCGACTGTGAAGGAAATGATAAAAGGAATTGATGTTAGAGATTACGCAAAAGTTTTTAAAATAATGGATGGACTTTCAAAATCAGCACCGAGTATCAAAGCAGCCGTTCAATACGCGACTTTAGACGCACTTTCGATTGAGATCGGCCTTCCGGTTTATAAAATATTCGGCGGATCAAAGGATACAATTGAAACTGATAAGACCATATCAATAGACACGTTAGAAAGAATGGTTCAAAAATCGATTGAAACGTTTTCTCAAGGGTTTCACACGTTAAAGATAAAGGTTGGAGAGAACTTAAAAGAGGACATGGAAAAAATTTTAGCGATATTTGAAGCGACAAAAGGCGCAGAATACGTTATAGATGCAAATCAGGGATACTCTCCAAAGGAAGCCATACAATTCGCGAATTTCCTCTACGAAAACAAAGTAAACGTTAAAATCTTTGAACAACCCATAATCTGGAATGATTTCGAAGGGTTAAAATTTGTAAGAGAAGCATCGCCCATTTCGATTGCGGCCGATGAAAGCGTTAGAACCAAATATGATGCCTACAGGTTGATAAAAGATGATTGCGTCGATTTCATAAATATAAAACTTATGAAATCCGGCATATCAGACGCACTTGCAATAATTGAAATGGCAAAGACTGCCAATGTGGGCCTCATGATAGGGTGTATGTCAGAATCAAGCGTTGGGATAAACCAAAGCGTTCATATAGCCGCTGGAACCGGCGCATTTGCCCACTGCGATCTCGATTCTCACATGCTTATCAAGGAGGAAAAATTCAGGGGAAAGTTCGTCCAAAAGGGATCTACGATAAATTTACTTTAGCGCGTAGCGAGTGGCGCGTGGCAGATAGAGTAAAATTGAGAATTGAGAATTGTCAATTTATACTTAACTTATTTTAAAAGCCGAATGATCATTTACTTTAAGCGAAGGGCAGGATGCCTCCAAAAACAAAAAATCACCCCTCGGGTGATTTTACACTCCCCGTATTCAGACGGTTTACGGTCGCCCGGTAGATACTTTCATCCCATATTGACGGAATTATACAGGTATCATTTTATTTTACCACATGATATATTATAGTCGGTAATTGGGAAAATTTATAGAATCAATCATGTGCCATTTGATTTCAAAAATTCAGACAGTCTTATCCACGCCTGCCCCTCGCGTTGCGTGATCTTTTCATTTGAGTACCTGTAATCATTTTTGCGTATGAACTCTTCAAAATCTTTTTTCAGTTGATCAATTTTTTCTCTCTGAATTTTTAAAAAGGCAGATGGATCAAAATTTTTTCTCGATTTAAGCACCCAAGAATGGTCACGACGTCTCACTTCATCTTAAAATGAAAAAAATAACAAACCGGTGCACTGAAATATTCATTTTCTTTAAGTGACAATCCCCCGTTCCACGGATCGATTTTTCTGACTTTTTTCCTTCTCGAAAGATAGAAAAATAATGGAAATATGAAAAGGATAGAGAAAACTATGGTGAAAAATGTCGGCGATAAGACTCCAAATACGGGAATGGATGAGATAATCAAAAATGGTTTTGGCACTCCAAACAGTTCGGAGGTGAAGATTCCATAACCAAGATATTTTACAACGAATGGTGCAAGAATACCAGGTGCTACAACAAAAGTTATGATGGACAGGAAAAGTAAAGATTTCGAGAACGTGTGAGAGATTGTAAGTATTATGGCCGTTACAGTTGCAAAGACAGACAAAATTTGAAGGTTTGGATCTCCAATTGCTATGACAGATATACCGATCGCCGAAAGTATCATCTCGTTATTTTCTATCGTTGAGTAAGCAGGCAGAGTTTTCAATTGCTTTGCGGCAAGAGCCTGAAGTGCACCCCAGAATGCTTATTTTGCTTCCTTAGCAGCACGAGGACCAGACGTCGAGTGGGGCACCTGCCGTAGCGGTGATTCGAAATTTAAAGTTGGCTCAGTATAGACTGTTCACTCATCACTATTCACTGATCGAGGCGTTTTCCCTCAGCCAATGAATTTAAATGAAAAAATTTATAACGCTTACGACAACGGCAGCAAAAAGAACGTATCTTATCCATTTCATTTTCTTCAAAAGCGTGAATCTCGTGCCGAAGTAGGCTCCTGTCATGCTTCCCAAAGAAAGTGTTATGCCTATCGGCCAGTTTACCATGCCTTTTGAGACGAAGATTGCAAGAGAAAAGACGGTATAAGCCGCTATTACGAGGACCTTTATGGCATTCGTTTTTACTATGTCAAATCCACCTAAAAAGGTAAGCACCGCTATAAAGAAAAATCCGACGCCGGCCTGCAAAAACCCTCCATAAAATCCTATTGCAAAGATGGCTATGTAAGATGTCCATCTGAATTTTTTGGGGATATTCGATCCACTTTCCCACACCTTTGGCTCGAATACTATAAATAACCCCATTATTATCAGAATAACACCTATTACCTTTTTCAAAATTTCCTGATTTATGCTTACAACGAAGAAAGTCCCCGCTATCGCTCCAAAAGAAGCCACTATCGCAAAGGGGAGGGCGGTTTTTATGATATGAACCTTGCCTTTTTTGAACTGATAGGTCGAGACTATATTTTGTAAAAGTATAGACACCCTGTTTGTTCCATTGGCCATACCTATGCTTAAACCAAGAAATGTAAGCAAGGGAAGTGTAAGGACGGATCCACCGCCTCCGATGACATTCATAAAACCGGTTAAAACACCCACGGCATAGGTTAAAAGATATAAAAGTATCTCCAAAGTAAATCCCCCTTAAAATGTGTATGGCCCAACGTCTACCTTCAGATTAACAGGATCAAAGCCTATAACATCTTCCCTTATGACCTTTGAAAGATAATCAACAGATTCATTAATATCATCACATTTCAGAAGCAGTTGATATCTGTACTTTGACATCAATTTGAAAATAGGAGACTCGGCCGGACCGAGCACCTCAAATGGGCCATTTGCTATCGCAGATCTAACCTTCTCTATATTTTTAAAAGCCTCCTTTTCGGAAGTGCTTTCAGACGTTATAAGTATTAGTTCCTTGAACGGAGGGTATCCTGAAACTCTTCTTCTTTCTATCTCTGAAAGATAAAATGCTTCATAATCCTGTTTTTCGACAGCCTTTATCGTTGGATTGGCCGGATCCATTGTCTGAATTACAACTTCTCCCTTCACTCCCCTTCCGGCCCTTCCGCTAACCTGAGAGAGCAATTGAAATGTACGTTCATTCGATCTGAAATCCGGTATCCCGAGTGAATGATCCGCGTCGATAACCCCCACAAGGCCTATGCTTGGAAAATCAAGCCCTTTAGTTATCATCTTCGTTCCAACAACTATATCGTACTCCCGTTTTGAAATTCCATCGAGCGTACTCTCAACAGACTCTATATCCTTTACTTCTTCTCTGTCCATTCTTTTAACTCTCGCGCCCGGAAATAATTTTGAGATTTCATGCTCAACCCTCTCTGTCCCTACTCCTCCCCTTTTTATTCTTGCGGATCCACATACCGGACACGTAGAGGGAAATGGCTCGATGTGGCCGCAATAATGGCATTTCAAAGTTCCGTCTATTTTATGGTACGTCATTGGCACATCACAATTGGGGCATTTGAATATGTATCCACAATCTTCACATTGTACCCTGCTTGCAAATCCTTTCTTTGGAACGAAGAGAAAGACCTGATTGCCTTTTTTAATAACTTGCTCAATTCGTGAAATGAGTACGTTCGAAAATATCGCACCGCCCGTTTTCACAACGGTGATCTCGGGGATTTCTCCGACAGTGCGTTCCACAACTTTGTGAAGTTGGTAAGAGCCGGTCATGCATCTGTAGTAGGTCTCTATTCTCGGGGTGGCCGACGAGAGAACAAAGATGGCCCCTTCTATTTCGGCACGTCTTTTTGCGACATCAACGGCATTGTAATAAGGTCTCATCGCGTATTGTTTGTATGATTCGTCCTGTTCCTCATCAACGACGATAAGTCCAATATTCTTGATCGGTACCCACACAGCGCTCCTTGTGCCCAGAAGAATGTCTAAATTTCCATTCACAGCCTCATCCCATTCTATCTTTCTCGAAGATCCAAGGCCACTGTGGTACATCCCGACTTTTGCGTTTGGAAATCTCTTTCTCGTTCTTACCATCAATTGAGGCGTAAGTATTATCTCGGGGACAAGGATAAGCACTTTTTTGCCACTTTGGACAACCTTATCGGCAATCTCAAAGTATATTTCCGTCTTTCCAGATCCCGTTATACCATGGATGAGATGAGGCTTATAAGGATTTGAAATTATTGACATGACAACCTCTTTTTGAACTGGGGTAAGATTTACGATCTGCTGTCCGGAGATATTGGTTAAAATCACGATGCCTTTATCGAGAAGAGATTTCATGGCATTCTTTGAAAAATTTCTGGAAATGTAATTATATTCAACGATTCCATTTTCAAGCAGGAATTCAACTATCCGGGTTTCTTCCGCTGTGAATTTAAACTTTAAAAGATCTGAAAGTGATATCTTCAAAGATATGTATTTCCCGGCCTCTACGGATTTTACGCTTTTTCCCTTGAATTTGAATGGAGGAAAGCACAAATCCATGACCTCGCCGATCGGTACCATGTACTTAAAGGCAGATTCTTTTATCAAAAGCATCATCTTTTTATCTATGTAAGATGTTTTGTCTATGACTTCCAATATACTTTTCACGTTGAATTCAGGCCTTTCGGCCTTTCCAATCACATATCCTAAACGTTTTCTACCCCTTATGTCTACAAAAACACGGGCTCCCTCTTCTATTTCTCCATCGTAAGAGTAAACAAGGGATTGTATTGGATATTTGGATATTCCCACGTAAAAATAATTCATGGCAGAGTCATCACAAAGGTGGTATTGTTGAAGAAAAATTCTTCCCCATCTGCCAAGATGTAAGAAGATGGGATGCCAGAAGATTCTATCGCCAAACAAACTGCTTTGCCCTTTGCTTTTACTTTATCGAACAATTCGATTTTAAAGTGATCGGTTTCAAGCCTTTTAAAATCGAATGGTTCTGCCTTTATATCCTGTGCAACACGCAGGGCCTCTTCGAAGTGGGTTTTTCTGCCCCTGTCCCAGTCATAAAATCTGTAAGTTATGTCAGAGGTCATCTGAAATTCATAAAGTTCCATCCCGGGGCCTATGGCATGAACTGTTCCCGGTTTTATGTACATTGCCTGTCCCTTCTTTACATGCGTAAAACTTAGCAATTCATTCCAATTACGATCGCCAGACTTTAATCTCTCCAAAGCGCCATTTTGAAGGCCATTGATAAGTGTTCCGTCCTTTAAAAAGTACCACATTTCAGGCTTTCCCCATGGTTCGCCTGCACTCCTTGCAACATCATCGTCTGGATGGACCTGAACTGAAAGCCATTGAGAGGTTTTTATATGTTTTACAAGAAAGGGAAAACGCTCAAAGCCCCATATTTTTGTAACGTAATCCCAGGGTACCTCGTTTCCTTTTTCATCGACTAATTTTGTCTTTCTCTCTGGATGGCCCGAGCATAACCATACCTCTCCGATCTTTCCATCAACACCGTAGAGTTTCCCAAGGGATTCATCTCCCCATATTTCTTCCACAAATTGAGGAATACACTTTAACATCTCATATCTCCTCTAATTTTTCTATTCTGTGAAAGGCCAAAGTGGATATTAAAAATGCCACGATGGCGTATATCAAAAGCGGGATAATATCCATCATAACTTGAGAGATCTGAAAGTTAAGTATACTTACCCTCTGCATCGCATCAGCCATAAAGGTAAGTGGAAAGAATTTTGAAATCATACGGGCTATCTGTGGCATTTGATCTATCGGAATGAATAGCCCACTCACGAAGATCGTCGGAACAACATATCCTATTATTATCGCGCCCGAAATCTTTTGGTTTGGAGAAAGCACGGCAACTATCATCCCAAAAGCGGAAAACGCAAAACTGCCAAGAGCAAGGATCAGAATAGATCTCAATGGAGTGTTAAATCCGCTGCCAAAATATATTTGAGCCGTCAACAGCGCGATCGATCCCTTTACAATGCCATCAAAGGTATACGCAAGCGTTTTCCCGAATATGTAAGATGTTCTGTTGACCGTACTCACTATTATTCCAGAAAGGATTCCGTGTTCTCTCTCGTAAGAGATCGTCGATGAAAGGCTTATCGCAATGCTCGCTATCGCGATAAAAGCCGCTATGCCGGGTATCATGAAATCAATGTAATTTAGATTAGATCCCGCGGGCCCTTCAAATGAGAGTTTTGGCGGCCCTATTGGTATCTTCACGCTTGGTTTTTTGTAAAGTTCAAGAATGTTGTAAATCATAACGCCATTGCTTACCTCTGAAAGTATCGATCTAAGAGCCTGATATATGACAACAGATGTCTGGATATTTGCCACAGAGGGAACAAAGTTGAGCGAGAAATTATTGGAATGCTGGACATCCTCTGAAAATCCCTTCGGTATGATTATCGCGCCGTCGAATGTACCGTCATTTAGGCCTTTTGTAAGATCGTCATAATTGCTTACCGATACAAAACTGTCTCCTTTTAACATTCCATAAACAAGAGATAGTATTACCTTAGAATATTCACCTGTATCCTCGTTGTATACGGCTATCCTGTAATTCGCGGGATTTAACATGCTTGGAAAGATATATCCTAAAATTATCATCAGAATTATAGGCACGACGACGGTCAAAAAGATCATGCTCTTTGATCTGTACATTATCTTTATTTCGTTAAAAAATGTTCTCAATATATCCATCTCATATACCTGCCTTGTAAGATGAAAGTAGCAAATAATCTTCTATGTCAAATGTTGCTACACTCTTTCTATCTATGTAAAAGGTAATGGGCTCCCCTTTTAGGTGATCGAAGGCATGAATATAGACGTTATTGAGATTTCCAAAGTTGACTTGAACCTTGCCACCCGAGATCAAATTACCAACGTAAAGCACAAGAGAATTTTCCGCTCTTCTCAAAATTGAAATGACAGATTGCGGATCGCTGTTTTTTAGCACGTCCATCTTCCCGTAAGAAAGGGCCGGCGTATTCTTTCTTAATTTGATAAGGTTTCTCATGAAATCTTCAAACTCTTTATCTCCTTTCGAAAAATCAAGATGAAATTCATTGAATATATCTAGCCTGTCTTTAAGCGCGAATTCCTGACCGTTGTAAAGCAAAATGGCTCCCTTTTGAACCATTAAAAGCGTCGTCCATGCGCGTAATTTGCCACCAACATATTTTGCTATGCGTTCCTGATCGTGATTTTCAAGAAATCTCAATTTTATATGATCATCGAATATCTGCTTTTGATATTCAAAATTAGAAGCGTAATTGGAAAGGGAATTTTGTCCCGCAAAATACGCTTTGAGAATGTCGTAACTGTCGTAATCATATGTAATATCGAATGCCTGATAAAGATACGGATCCTTTGATTCCGAAAGCCACACGAGATTTTTAACATTTTCAAGTTCAGATCTTGCTCTATTCCAGAATCCAATCGGAACAAGACCTGCCACATCACATCTAAAGCCATCTATATCGTAATTTTTTACCCAGAATTTAAGTGTGTCTATCAAATACTCAGAAAGAGCCGGATTCGAAAAATCAAAATCTATTATGTCCGACCAATCAGCTATCTTTCTAGTAGGCTTTCCATTTCCATCTCTCATAAACCATTCGGGATGCTTCGTAACAAGTACAGAATCGGTAGCCATATGATTAAAAACGACGTCCATCATTGCCTTCATTCCTAAATTATGAATAGAAGAGATAAGATGTCTGAACTCATCTTCGCTTCCCAGAGATGGATCTATCGATCTGTAATCTCTTATTGCATATGGAGATCCTAAAGTACCCTTTCTATTTTCAATTCCCGTCGGATGAACGGGCATAAACCAAACATAATCAACGCCTAAATTCTTTATTCTTTCAAGATCTGCCTCTACTTTTGAAAATCCTCCGTAAGCCCTTGCAAAAACCTCGTATATTACGATCTTTTCAAGATCCTTAGATGTATTTAACGCCAAGATATTGCCTCCATTATGGAAATTCGGCTTTTAAAGCGAATTCATTATATTATATAATCGTATATAATCATACAGAGTATATTTTATCACAGGAGGATGTCTTAAATTGAAAATTGAAGATTTTGATTATTATTTGCCCGAATCTCTGATAGCCCAGAGTCCGACTAACCCTCGAGATCATTCAAAATTGATGGTAATTCACAAGGACACGGGAAAAATAGATCACAGGATCTTTTACAACATAGTAGATTATTTGAACAAAGACGATTTACTCATTTTGAATGAGACCAAAGTTATAAGAGCTCGACTTATCGGAAAAAAAGAAACAGGTGCGAACGTTGAGGTGTTTTTACTGAAAAAAGTAGATGATAAAAGGTGGCAAACGCTTGTAAAACCAGGCGGAAAGATAAAGGAAGGTACAAAGATTATTTTTAAAGGGGCCGAAGGAATATGTGTAAAACATCTGTCTGACGGAACGAGGTACTTTGAGTTCAATGTCGGGGACGAAGAACTCGAGAAGATAGGTGAGATTCCACTTCCTCCCTACATAAAGAAGCCTCTCGAAGATCCATCACGTTATCAGACAGTTTACGCCAGAGATCCTGGATCAGTTGCAGCCCCGACGGCAGGATTACATTTTACAGATCGCCTTCTTGATGAAATAAGCGCAAAGGGTGTTAAAATATTGAAGGTAACCCTTGATGTGGGACTTGACACATTCAGACCGATACATGAAAAAGAGATCGAGGAACATAAGATGCACACGGAAAATTACAGAATCCCAGAAGAGGTCATAGAAGAGATAAAGCACAAAAAGGGAAGGGTGATAGCAGTGGGAACGACTGTTGTGAGAACTCTTGAATCGTGGGCAAAGACGGGACAACTTCACGGAGACACATCTCTTTACATATATCCGCCTTACAAATTCAAAGTTGTGGAAGGACTCGTAACGAACTTTCACCTTCCAAAATCTTCCTTGATAGTGCTTGTCTCCGCGTTTGCCGGGAGAGATCTTGTGATGAAGGCTTATAAGATGGCAATCGAAAATGGTTACAGATTTTTCTCATTCGGAGACGCCTGTCTATTTATCTGACATGGAAAAGCCAAGAGAGCGTGCCCTAAAGCGAGGAATAGAAACTCTTAGCGATGCCGAACTTGTATCGATCCTTTTGAGAACCGGAACGAAGGGAAAGAATTTTTTAGAGGTTGCCGAAGAACTTTTAAACAAATTCGATAATTCCTTCGTTAAAATGAAAAATGCCTCTTTCGAAGAACTTTTCGATTCCGCTTTGGGAATAGGAGAAGCAAAGTCTTTAGCAATAAAGGCGGCACTCGAAATAGGAAATAGAATGTGGAAGGAATCCCTCAGGGAAAAGAAAATTCTTAAATCTGCAGAGGATGTTTACGATTTCTGCAAAGATATGGTACTTGCGACGGTTGAACAAGTAAGGGTTATAGCGCTCGATTCGCAACTTGGAATCATAGCGGTAAAGGATTTAACCGTAGGAACTGCAAATGCCTCTTTGATCCATCCGCGTGAGATTTTTGGAATGGCCATAAGATATCCCTCCTCGGGGGTTATAGTCATTCATAATCATCCATCAGGCAATCCCGCTCCGAGTAAAGAAGATGATGAAGCAACGCACAGGATCAAAGAGGCAGGGGAGGTTATCGGTATAAAGTTGATCGATCATGTCATCGTAGCATCTCAGGGCTTTTACAGTTTTTCAAAGATGTCGAAGATATGAGAAAATATGAGAGGAGGTTTCAGATGAGAGTTATAAATTTCATGGATACAACCCTTCGCGATGCTCACCAGTCTTTACTTGCAACGAGAATGAAAACTTCTGAAATGCTTCCGGTGCTTGAGGAGATGGATGAAATAGGGTACGAAGCATTCGAAATGTGGGGTGGAGCAACTTTTGATTCCTGTTTGAGATATCTCAACGAAGATCCATGGGAAAGGCTTAAAGAGATAAGGAAAAGGGTCAAAAAAACCAAATTACAAATGCTCCTAAGGGGCCAGAATATACTCGGTTATTCGAATTATCCCGACGATGTTCTTGAACTTTTCATAAAGAAAATGGGCGAAGATGGTATAGACGTCGTAAGGATCTTTGACGCTTTAAATGATCCTCGCAATCTTGAAAAGCCTGTAGAATATGCAAAAAAATACGGCATGAACGTTCAAGGAGCGATAAGTTATACTGTAAGCCCCGTGCATACGATAGAGAAGTACGTTGAATTCGCAAAATCATTGGTAGATATGGGAGTAGATTCTCTCTGTATAAAGGATATGGCAGGCCTTTTAACCGCTCCGCAATCGTACAAACTTGTAAAGGCTCTCAAGAAAAAATTCAATCTTCCTGTCGAGGTTCACTCCCATTTCACAAGTGGCCTTGCAGATGCCGCTTACTGGGCAGCCATAGAGGCCGGCGCCGATATAATAGATACAGCGACAAGCGCTCTTGCTTATGGAACAAGCCAACCAGCCGTTGAACCTTTTGTCATGATGATAAAGGACAGTGAAGAATATGAGACAAAACTGAATATGGAAAAGATAAATCACGTCAACGATCATTTCATAAAGGTAAGGGCAAATCATAGATCGGAAGATGTGGCAATGACCTCGATAGATTCAAGAATTTTCTCGGCCCAGGTACCTGGAGGAATGCTTTCAAACCTTGTAAGTCAACTTAAAGCCCAGAATGCCCTTGACAGGTACGATGAGGTCATGAAAGAAATACCAAAAGTAAGAGAGGATCTCGGCTTTCCTCCTCTTGTAACTCCAACAAGCCAGATCGTCGGTGTTCAGGCTGTTTTAAATGTTTTAAATGGTGAAAGGTACAAGATGGTTACAAAGGAGACGAAAAATTACGTCAAAGGAATGTACGGAAAGCCTCCAGCCCCGATAAGCAAGGAGATAATCAAAAAGATCCTCGGAAATGAAAAGCCAATAGACGTAAGACCTGCAGATCTTCTTGAGCCTGGCCTTGAAAAAGCAAGAAAGGAGATAGGAGAACTCGCCCAAAACGATGAAGATCTTCTCAGTTACGCGCTCTTTCCCCAGATAGCAAGACCTTTCCTCGAGAAGAAATACATCGCAAAGATCAAGGTAGATTTTAAAATCGCAGACGATTACTCTTCAAAATTTCCAGAGTTATCTATCTATCCGGTGTGATCATGAGAAGTGCGAGAATAGGAGACACGCTCATAGAAATAAAACAGTGTGATATAACGAAAGAAAATGTTGATGTCATAGTCAATGCGGCAAATTCCCATCTCGCCCATGGCGGCGGGGTTGCGCTCGCAATATCGATGGCAGGTGGAGACGTTATAGACAAAGAATCTCGCGAATACATTCAAAAGCATGGTCCTTTGAATACAGGAGATGTGGCCGTCACGTCGGCCGGAAGGCTGAATGCCAGATTCGTTATACATGCAGTCGGCCCCGTATGGGGTGAGGGAAAAGAAGATGAAAAGCTTTCAAGAGCCTTTGAAAATGCGCTCAAAAAGGCCGATGAACTAAACTTAAAGAGCATTACATTTCCGGCAATAAGCTCGGGCATATATGGCTTTCCAAAAGATAGATGTGCAAGGATATTCTACGAAGTTGTAAAGAGATATTTTTCCGGCAAATCTTCAATAGAACTCGTCAGGATGTGTTTGTATTCTAAAGAGGAACTTGAAGTTTTTGAAAGGGTTTTTGATTCAATTGGAGGTATTTAATGATAGAGATAAAAAGTACAGATCATTTCTTCAGTTTTTCTTCAAAAAACAGACCTGTCGTAAAGGTTTCTTCCGGAACGATTTTGGAAGTTGAAACGATGGATTGTTTTTCGAACCAGATCCAGAGTCCCTCAGACACGCTAAATTCCATTGACTGGTCTAAGATAAATCCTGCAACTGGGCCCATATTTGTCGAAGAGGCCGAAGAGGGAGATACTTTAAAGATAGATATAATGAACATATCGATAGCAAATCAGGGAGTCATAGTCAGCGGGAAGGGCGAAGGCCTTCTTGGCCATCTCATGGACGATATTCACGTGAAGATTGTACAGATAAAAAAAGACATGATTATCTTCGATTCGAAACTCTCTATTCCCGTTAACAAAATGATAGGAGTAATAGGAGTTGCTCCCAAAATCGGAGAAATAAGTTGTGGCATTCCTGGCCCACATGGTGGAAATATGGACAACATGATGATAACAACGGGATCGACGCTTTATCTGCCCGTATACACGAAAGGAGCCCTTCTTGGAATAGGGGATTTGCATGCAGCCATGGGAGACGGAGAGGTAGGCGTAAGCGGGGTTGAGGTTGCAGGGAATGTCAAGATCAGGGTAAGAGTTTTGAAGAATTTAAATATAAAAGATCCCATCCTCTCAGATGATCAGGACTTTACGACTATCTCATCCGCAAAGACAATAGATGCCGCGATAAAACAATCTGCCGAGGAGATGGCAAATATTCTAAAGGAAAGGTTGCCATTGAACATGCACGAGATCGTCATGCTTATGAGTATATCAGGTCATGCAGAGATCTGCCAGGTTGTCGATCCTCTTAAGACAGCAAGGTTCGTAATGCCAAACTGGATTCTCAACACGTACAAATTCGATCTTACCAGTTCTTAAGCAGAATAACCCTTTCCATTGGCAGATTATCTCCAGTTGCAATTACCGATGCGGAATACCTTGCAACATTCGAGGCGGTGATGTCATTATTTTTGTACCATATATTTACAATTGTCAATGTCGCGCTTTGAGACACGCTAAGCGCGTAATTTTTTAAAATCTTTGATTGATCTCCGAAATACTTCGCGATTTCTTCTATATTTGAAGGGATCCTGTGATCCAGATAAAAAGATTGCATAACGGCTATAGAGATCTCCGAAAGATTCGTTGCAACCACGAGAGAACGCGCTTGATTTATTATCATTACGCCAACAGGAACAAGGGCTCCTATTATAGCCGCTATTATTGCCAAAACGATTAAGAGTTCTACGAGAGAAAATCCTGAAGATCTAAAATTGCTTCGTCGAATCTTCCAGCGAAGCAATTGTGGGAGATTAAGCGGGTTTAACGTTAGATGCCTGTTTTCCCTTAGGCCCTTCTGTGACATCGAAGGTCACTTTCTGGTTTTCTTTTAACTCTTTGTATCCTCCCCCCTGGATAGCCGAATAATGGACAAAAATATCAGTTCCGTCTTCGGCAGTTATGAAACCAAAGCCTTTCTTCGCGTCAAACCATTTTACAGTACCTTTCATTTCTTGCCTCCTTAAAATTCATCATCTTATTATATTCCAATTTCTTCTAAAATCCAAATGAACCTATCAGAAAAATTGAAGTCAAATATGTGATTGTAAAAATACAATTCGGCATATTGAAAGTATTTCAATTTTGGTGTATAATTCATTCTCGACAATTTCAACCTGGAGGTAATCATGTTGGACAGAGAATTAAAGGAAAAGATCGATGAAGTTTCTTCTCTCATCAACGATAGCGAGATTTACGACTATTCAAATCCGGAAATAGTCTGGGACGATGAGGCCGGATATTCCATTGAAGAAGAAGAATCTGTACTTGAGGACCTTGTGTGGGGTGGCATGACAGAATCAGAGGCAAAGACTATTCTCAAAGAATACAAAGAGCGCCTTCAAAAGGCTTCAAAGATCGTCAAACAGATGATAGACGAAGGAACTATCGCTTCAGAAGACGAAATATGGGACTACATCGATGAAGACGAAGATGAAGATTTTTACTCCGACGAAGATGAAGAAGAAGAGGATAATGAAGATTACGATGAAGGAGAAGATGACGAGGACAGATAATTAAAGCCGGCTTTTGCCGGCTTTAGTCTTTAAGAATATCTCCTTTGTACTGCGAATCGAGTTTACCAGAAATGTAAGCATCGATGGCATCCTTTAAAGTTCCCGAAGCGTAAGGATAAACCTTTATGCCATTGTCTGTCAAAATTTCGTAAGCCCTCTGGCCAAGGCTGCCCGCGATTAAGACGTTGACTTTGTTTTTCACCAAAAATGATGGCACACTTCCTTGAGCATGATTTTCTGCGAAGGGATTTGCTTTGAATTCGACAGATTCAATTCTTCCGTTTTCCACCTCGGCAAAGGCGAAAAATGGTGCATGACCGAAATGTCCAGATATCTCTGCGTCCATTCCTTCATTTCCCATAACCGGTACCGCTATCAGCATTTTTATTCCTCCTTAAAAAATTCTAAAGTTTTATTAGCAATAAAATGCCTAAAAAAGAGATGGGAGGTTAGATGACCTGATAAAAGTTCGTACCTGCGCGGTTTTCCCATTCTCTCCCAGAGATCCCTCGAAGATTTTTTTGGTATGAAAAGATCGAATAAAGCCTCAAAGAAAACGACATTTTCTGGTTTTATGAATTTCGCAAAGATCGATGGATCGTATGTAAAACATGGATGCATCTTTTCAAGATCTTCCAATTCGCTAAATTCTTCTATCATTCTCTCAAAAATACGATGCTTTATGTTACAAACGATGGGAGTGCAAGATTTATTCTCCTCGTAATTCACTCTCAAAACCTTTGTCGCAACGCTGTGCCATGTGATGTATTCGTAATTTCCACCTGTAACGACAAAAGAACCCTTTCTTATTCTTTTATCTATCGCCATCGAGATGGTCGCAATCATGCCTCCAAAGCTAAAGCCCATTATATTTATCTCGTTAAAACCATATTTCTCAAGATAATCTACCCATTCCAATACTTCTGTGACAGCTTGATCGAATCTTTTCGCAAGTTGTTTGTCGGTACCCTTTATAAAAGCCAAACCGCTTTTTTGACCTTCTGGCGTCCTTTCGAAATGATACGGAAGAATAGGCATTAACGTCGCATATCCCGATTTTGAAAAAATCAAAGGATAATATTTTAGGTGATCGAAATTTCTCTGTCCTGTTCCATGAATAAAGACAACGCTCTTTTTTGAATCGTTAGATTTAAAAAGAAAAGCCTTCGCCTTGTCCACTTTTTCTATACCAGACGGAATGGGACTTTGAAATTCAATTACGTCTATCTTGTCTTCTGTCCGAATGGAATATTCCGCTTCTCTTTTGGAAAGATACATGATTCAAATTTTTTCAAAGGAAATAAAATAATGGTATTCGAATTCGATGTAATTGACTTCCTTGAATCCGTAAGGTTCAACTTTCGATTTAAGCATTTCTTTTGAAAACCTAAAACTTTTCGGAGGGCCAAACTGCGTTTCCAATTTGAACTCAACCATATCGAGATGAGAGCCCTTCTTCAAACTCTTTGACAGAATCTTTAAAATTCCATCCTGGCACTCTATATCGTGAAAAGAATTGGAAAAGAAAACGTGCGATGCATCCGAAAAATCATTGCTTTTTATCCATTCGCAAATGTCTGTTGCTATCTTTTCTATCTTTGAATTAGAATAATTTGGATTCTGAAAATTATCTTCATATGCATCTATCGAATAAACTTTGGAAGATAACTTTGCGAAATTCATGGAATAAAAGCCATCGCCAGATCCTATATCGAATACGACATCAGATGGTCCAAGGTTGAGCGCCTTTATAACCTCGGCACTCATCGAATTTCTCAAATCACTGTTCATATTTCTGTGGCGCATGAAATGTTCGTGATCCATTTTGCGACCTCCTTTATCTTAAATGATTATATCACATATGTGATGTATTGGACAAGTTTTACCGACTCCTTTTAGATCTATTCTTACCATCCCTTACTTTTTACCCTTCGATCTTTCATCCTGCCCTTCGCTTAAAACAACTATTCGACTTTTAAAGTTATTTAAGTATAATATAAATTGTCCTAACAATATTATAACCGAAAGGAAGCGATATCACGAAGTTAAATGAGGAACTCTTAAAAAAGATCTCCGGGCAGGTAAAGGCAAAAAGTCCAAAAGCACATACAATTCACATATGCGCCGGCGGTGGCTGCATATCGGCCGGAGAGATATCCGTAAAAGAAGCGCTCGAAA
>ERZ1669251.61-NODE-61-length-49423-cov-12.701001_pt1 | contig 49423 bp, 47 predicted proteins | sample MGYA00579294_ERZ1669251 | MGnify/ENA primary metagenome ERZ1669251 (study PRJEB41166, sample SAMN08046056) | hot springs metagenome | biome: hot spring; feature: acid hot spring; material: thermophilic sediment; isolation source: thermophilic sediment from acid hot...
ATTTCAAGTTCATTTTTTAAATCATCCAAAATCTCTTTTTTAGGTTCCGCTTCTCTTCCATTATAAGAGAATTCATCTATTCCACCAGTGCTACCATTTATAACGAGCTTGTACCCATTTTTATAAATAGCCTTCTTAGGATAGAACATTTTTTTGATCATTTCTTCAGCATTTATTTCTTTAGGCAAGATTCCAGATTTTGTTAAACCAATTAAATCATGAACAGGGCCGAAGGATTCGCTAAAAGCAAATTCCTCTGTAATTGCATCCTGAATGTTTCCATCTATAACATTTTCAATCAATCTTGGAATAGATGTTAAACTCTGGTATCCTTTCTTAATTTCTATTTTCCTGTTTCCAGGAAATTTCACAATAAGGGGAATTTCAATTATCTCATTGTAAAGAAAGTTCCCATGACCGTAATATGGAAAATTTCTTTTTTCCTTCATGGCCTGGCCATGATCAGAAAGAACAATTATCAAAGATTTTTCATACATTTTTGATTTCTTTAAAAATTTTATGAACCTGCCGAACTGCTCATCAAGTTTGTTCATTGCAATTTTGTAATCTCTTCTTGTCTCGTTCATTAAATTTTCAGGAATTATCTTCTTTCCAGAAAGGTCCAAGTATTTAATTTTCCTATCATCCTGATCCAGCTCCCATTTCGATACAGGCTCATGAACTTCCATAAAATTCATGAACATGAAGAAAGGTTCTTCATAGGAGCTATTTTCTATGGAACTAACTATTAAATCTGACCCTTTCATATATGGATAATTCATTTCTTCTTTTCTTTTCAGAATTCTTTTATGAATATCATAATATTTTTTAAATTCTTTATATTTTCCATGTATGATTAAATTTATTGCCGCCTGGTACCTGTTCTTTCCATATTTTTTATATTCATCAACTGCATTCAATTCTTCAGGCGGTATATATTCGCTGGAAAAGAATGTGAATGAATTATAATTCCTATCAAAGCCAGAAGCTGGAGAAAGCCATGGATTTGTTGAAAATCCTATTGTATTATAGCCGAAATTCTTCAATTTTTTTATTATTGTATTACCATCAAAATTGTATATTTTCTCAAATGAATCCCTATCACCATTTAAATCCTCATGGACATTATGCTCTCTTGGATACAAGCCTGAAAAAAATGACATGTGGGACGGTACAGTCCAAGGAGATGGTGCCACAGGATTCTCAAACACCGCAGAATCCTTTGAAAATTCCAATAAGTTTGGGGTAATTGAATCCCCACCATAAAGTGGAAGAATATCCTTTCTTAATGTATCAAAAACAATAAAAAAAATATTTGGGTAATCCATTTTCACATATACCCGAATCTTCTCAGCTTTTCCATCATTCCTTCCTTATCCTGGGATCTTCCAGCTCTTTCCTTTGTGTGTTCGAGATCCTGTTCCCAGGCAGGTTTGTCGCTCGTCTTCTTTGAATCATATTTTCCATCTATGGACCTGTATCCTTGCTTGTAAAGAGGATGTATGGGCAGATTAAACTTGAACGTATATTCCCAAACATTTCTTTCAGTGAAAGGCAATATTGGATGAACCCTTACATGGGCAGGATTTTCCCTTGGTGATATAAAAACTTCCCAAGATCTTGCTGGATTCTCATCCCATCTTATTCCTGTGAAAAGGGCATCTATTCTATATCTTTTTATTGCATCGTTCATTGCAACTGTCTTGAATATATGATTTCCAACATCTGTATCTAAGGAATATTCAAAAGATTCCCCCTCAAAACCTATCCTCTTTGCTTCTTTCTGGTTTTCTTCATTAAGATCCTTAACATATACTAAACCATTTTTAACTTTTGATAGAGCATCTTCGTTTTTAGCAAATATGACCTTAAAATTCCATTCTTTTGATATTTGATCTATCATCTGGTATGTTTCATCATAATGCTGGCCATGATCTATAAACAATGCAGGCGGCATTTCATAATTCTTTTCCTGAACAACTGTCCTTACAAGATGAAGAACAACCATGCTATCCTTTCCTGCTGACCAAACAACAAACGGCCTCTTATACCTGGTCAGAGCATCGTTTATCACTATCTTTGCAATTTCAATCTTCGCATTTAATGATAATCCACCTTCAATTCTAGTTTCTGTTATCATCGACAATGAAAATTACATGCCTTATTTAATCCTTTTTATAATTTAAATATATTTCATATATTTTTTCTGATAATTTTAATGATATATTCTTCCAATCATAATTTTCTTCAATGTATTTTCTCACATCTAGAACATTCTTCTTTAAATTTTCTATATTCTTAAAAGCAAATTCCATTCTTTCTGAAATAATTTTAGGGTCCAATTTAACATATTCTAATGCATTTTTCTCATTGAAATAATCAAAAATACCCTTCATTTCTTCGCTTAAAATTACGTATTCTCCAGATGCAAGTGCCTCTATAACAACAAGACCAAAATATTCATCATGCTTAATACCGTAAGTAGGAAAAACAAGGATATGGCATTCACGATATATTAAAGGCAATTCATCTTCTTTTACAAACCCATAGAAATGGATGGATTCATCATTCTTTGATTCCTCTATTACATAATCTTCTAGTTCTCCGGTGCCAACAATATGCAATTCCGCATTTTCCTTATGATTGAATAGTTTCCATGCTTGAATTAATTCTTTAATGCCTTTGTATTCAACAAGCCTTCCTACGAATAGAAATTTTATTTTACCGCTAGAATTTTTTGATGGATAAAATATTGAAGTGTTTACACCACTATTAATTATAAAATCATCTTTTCTTTTAATGTTGCTTAAATTATATATTGCAATAGAAGTGTAATGCGTAGCCTCTGTAATTTTTTTAAGCAATAGATTTTCAAATTTATTTATTATTCTCCTTTCAATTGGAAGATAATTATGTGTACCAAAAATAATGATAGGATATTTTTTCTTGAACAATTTGTTAATGAATAAATATATTAATTGATAATCTGATACTGCATATATTACATCACTTTCCATTAATCTTTTGTATGCATCTCTGTTAAAAATCCTTAAAAATGCGAACTTGATTAAAATTGAATAAATCAAAAATAGATCCTTGGAAATTTTTTTCTTTTGAACAGATAAACCCATTTTCTTATTTCTTAAAAGATTTGAAATAAATTCTGGATACCTGAATTTAATCGTTGTATCCAATGAATAATAAATTTTTAATTCATTATCTGATAATCTTTCCTTATCAAGGACATTGGTATCGAATATAAATGGTTCCACTTTTTCCCTGTCCAAATATTTAAAAAAATTCAAAAGTGTTTTTTCTGTACCTCCACCATATCTTATATCTGTCTCGCTTACCATTGAAAATTTTATCTTTTTTTGCATGTAAAATTAAAATTACTTAACTCTTATTAAAATTATCCTTTTTTAATTTCTTTATGATAATATCCATAGCATTTCTATTTTCCCTTATATAAAGATTTTTTGCATAATTATAAGCTTCCCTTGACGCATTTTCAACAACTTTTCTTTTTGTTGATAATTCTAGGATCCTCTTCTCAAAATTTTCAATTTCCTCGATGAAAACAAAATTTTTAATTTCATTTTCATCAAATCCTCTTGCTCCTATTTTCGTGGAAACAACAGGAAGCCCATGGGATAAATAATCAAACATTTTTACATTTCTTCCAGATCCTATTGTAACGGGATTTAATGCCAAGAATGAATTATTTAAAATTTCATCCTTTTTATTTTCATTTACCATTCCATGGTATATTATATTTTTCAATTTCCTTTTTCCAGGATATTTGTTTATGTTCCCTATTATATGAAAATTAAAATCAACCAATTTCTCTGCCATATACTCAATTTTTTTTAATGCAATAATATTTGGTTCGTATAATGATCCTATGAAAACAAGATCTTTAGATAATGATCCTCTCCATTCATATTCCTTTATAGGTAGAACATGGGGAATTAAATATATTTTATCATAAATGTTATATAATTTCATTAGATTTTCATAATCCTCTTTTGTTACGGTAAAAATAACATCCGCTCTTTTAGCGAGTTCTCCCTCAATACTTTTAACATATTCTTCGTAAATATTATTTTTTCTTAACAAATATTCAATATTATGTGCATCATAAACAACAAACTTGTTTTTTAAATCATCTTTAAATAAAGGATATAACCAAGGGCCTTCGAAAACTATAATGTCACTTACATTTATTAGCTCCCTTGATCTTTTAATGAATTTTTTCCTTAAAAATTTTTTTTGTGAAATAAAAATTTCAAATGATCTATTTCCCTTAATTACAGATAATGCCGTAAGGATCAATGATCTATATTGCTCAATATATCCTATTTTTTTATCTCTAATAAAAAAGCCACCAACAGAAAGAATCTTTCTATCTTGATCATTAAATATTTGATGAACTCGCATTGAATACGCGCTAGAATATGGAGGATATATCCTTCCATGTGAAAGCTGAATTATTTTTAAATCATTCATTCATTTTAGTAAAATTGAATTTTTACTTAATCTTTTTTCATATAAAAGAGAAATTTTATTATATATGATTTTAAATTTCTATACAATGGATGAAGAGAAAGCAGTGGATGAATCCATGGTAAATACGGTATTTTCTGTCCTTCCAGAAGATACAAACATTTATGGTAACCTTTTTGGTGGAAAGCTTGTGGAATGGATAGACAGAACAGCTGGAATAGTTGCGGTAAGGCATTCAAGAAAAAATGTTGTTACTGCAAACATAGACAATTTAAGTTTTCTTGAACCAATTAAATTAGGGGATATTGTGATTCTAAGAGCATGGATAAATTATGTTGGAACTACATCTATGGAAATTCAGGTAGATGTATATAATGAAAGGAGCTCAGATGGATCTAAAGTCCTCGCATGTAGGGCCTATCTAACATACGTTGCAATAGATGAAAATGGAAAGCCAACACCTGTGCCTAAATTAAAAATTAAAAATGATGATGAAAGAAAAAGATTTGAACAGGCAAGGGAAAGAAAAGAACAGAGATTGAAAATGAAAGAAATGGTTAAGTCTTGATTATTGATGCAAGTTTTTTGCCTATCTCCCTTGCTTTTGCGTAGTCCTCTTCCGTTGGGATCATCTGCGCCCTGAAATATGGTTCAGGGACTTTTAATTTTAGATCCTTCAATCTGTTCTCTATCAATTTGGCTCCTTCTCCTGACCAGGCATACGTTCCGAAAGCAAAACCAATCTTATTCTTTAAGTTTAATGTAGAAAGGCTTGATAATAAGTCCCAGACAGGTTTTATTGCATCTCCATTTATTGTTGCGGATCCCACTATTAAAGCATCTGAATTTTCTATTATGTCAAGAACTGAATATATTGAAGTACCGACTAGATCAAATATTTCTGTCTTGATGCCTTCACTTGAAAGACCTTCGGCTATAGCCTGGCCTAGCTTTCCAGTGCTTCCATAGGGTGATGCATAGAAAATAACTGCACTTTTTTCATTCTTCTGTTTTGGTGTAGACCATTCCCTATATTTATTAATATAATACCAAGGATCCTTTCTCAATATGGGTCCATGGCTCGGTGCAATTATTTCTATTTCCTTGTTCTCTATTTTTCTAATTGCCTGCAGTGCATAATCCTTAAAAGGCCTCATTATTGTCAAAAAGTAGTGCTCGAACGCAAAAGAAAAATCAAGAGTTTCATCATTAAACAATTTTTCATCACAGTAATGGCATCCAAGGAAATCGCATGGGAATAGTATCTTATCTTCTGGAAGGTAAGTGATCATGGTATCTGGCCAGTGAAGGAAAGGCGCAGAAATGAACTCGAGTGTTTTATTGCCCAAAGAAATTTTATCATTATCTCCAACTAGTATGGGATTCACATCCTTGTGCAATATCTCCTTTAAAAACATGGATGCATTTTTTGAAGCCACTACCTTGGCGTTTGTTTTTTCAAGAAGATATGAAAGTGCACCGGAATGATCAGGCTCCGTATGATTTATTATCACATAATCTATTCTTTCTATTGGAACAATTTCTTCTATATTTTTAAAGAATTCATCCTTGAACTGTTCCTTAACTGTGTCTATCAATGCAATTTTTTCATTTCCTACTATTAAATAGCTGTTGTAGGTAGTGCCGTATTCGGCTTGCATTATGACATCAAATATTCTCAATTTTGGATCCTTCGCTCCTACCCAATATATACCATCCTTTATTTTCATTTTTAACCACCACCTAATATTTCTTTTATCATTTTTAAGTCTTCTCCATAAAGTGCCTCTCCCCCAGGTGTTTCAAGAATTAATGGAATATCCTTAAATCTGAAATCATTTAAAATATTCCTGAATCCCTCTTTTCCTATGTATCCGCGACCAATTTGAGCATGCCTATCCACCCTAGAACCAAGAGACTTTTCAGAATCATTCAAATGCACTACTTTTAAATTCTCAAATCCAATCATTTTTTCAAATTCTTCCATTGTTTTCTCATACCCCTCTTTGCTTCTTAATTCGTAACCTGCGGCAAATATATGGCATGTATCCATGCATACTTTTACTTTAGATTTATCTGAAACATTGTCTAGCATGTATGCTATATGATCAAATTTATATCCAAGATTGGTTCCCTGCCCAGCAGTTGTTTCAATTGCTATTCTTGCATTTATATTTTCCATTTTATCTATGATACTGTTGAGGCCATCCACTATTCTTTTGAGGCCCTCCTTTTCACCTTTGCCCATATGTGCACCTGGATGGAATACCAAATATGGTATGTTGAGAATATCGCATCTTTGAAGTTCATGTAACATGGAATCTATAGATTTTTTAAATTTTTCATCGTCTGGGGCGGCTAAATTTACCAAATAAGACGCATGTGCAACTGTTATCTTTATGTCATATTTTTTCATATTTTCCATGTATCCATGAACATCCTCCATGTTCAATGGTTTTGCAATCCACTGTCTCTGGTTCTTTGTGAATACTTGCATAGCGTCTAGGCCAATGTCTCTAGCCCTTGCAGGCGCATCCCTGAATCCACCCCCAATTGACATGTGACCTCCAATTATCATATTCACAGGAACTCCTCATATATATTCTCTATAGATTTATCCACTTCAATATTCTGGAATGGGTTAGCTACAAATTTCCTAGGCAATTTTTCCTCATATATTTTTTCCTCTTTTTTGTATATCAAACCTAATGCAAGATGGTCTTCATCTGAAAGTATCTGAAATGCTTTTGCTTTATTAGAAGGATCATGGTCCTTGAGCTGATATGAGTGCGCCTTGTACCAATCGTATGTGTTAATTTTATTCCAAGTTACGCATGGGCTAAGTACATCTATTAAGGCAAATCCTTTGTGCCTTATTCCATCTTCAATAAGCTTTGAAAGCTGCACTATATCGCCAGAAAAGCCTCTGGCAATATATGTGGCACCTGCGGAAAATGCAAGCAAAGGACCGTTAACTGGTTTTTCTGGTGATCCATATGGTGTTGTTATAGTTACAAAACCTTCCTCGCTCGTAGGTGAAACCTGCCCCTTTGTAAGGCCATATATTTGATTATCCATTACAATGTATGCTATGTCCAAATTCCTTCTGGCTAAATGAACAAAATGCTCTGTCCCGATTGCATATGCATCACCGTCGCCGCCAGCCACGATAACTTCAAGATCAGGATTTGCTAATTTAATACCTTCGGCCACAGCTGCTGCCCTTCCGTGGAGAGTATGAATGCCATAAGAATAAAAATAGCTATTGATCTTGCTTGAGCACCCTATACCAGTGACAACAACTGTCCTGGATGGATCCAGTTCAAGATTTGCAGCAGCCCTTTTTAATGCTGTAAGAACTCCATAATCACCACATCCAGGGCACCAGGTTGGTGTTTCTTTATCATACAATTTAACATCAATCATTTACCTAGCACCTCCAGTATTTTTGATGATATCATTTTAGGCTTGAATGACCTACCATCATATTTCCTTATGGCATAAGTTTTATCAAAACCCGTGTACAATCTGACAAGATTTTCCAGCTGTCCAGTGTAGTTTTGTTCAACAAAGAATGCCAAGTCAACATTTTTTAAATGATCCTTTACATCATCCAGGAATGGGCTAAGAGTTCTTATTCTGATATATTTTACATTCACATTTCTTTCATTTAGCTGTTCTATTGCTTCCATAATTGGCCCTTGTGTGGATCCCAGACCAACAATTGCAATATTTCCTTCTCCCTGAACTATTGAAGGGAATAAATCCTTCTTCATGAAATCCATTCTCTTCATCCTCTTTTCCATCATTTTATTTCTATTTGGTATTTTTTCAGTTATATGTCCGTACTCATCGTGTTCATCTCCAGTTTCGAGATGAATGCCATTCTTCACACCTGGAATTGGCCTTGGAGAAATACCATCTTCAGTAAATTCATACCTTTTGAATTCTCTATCCTGGGATTCAATTTTTAACATAATTTTTCCCCTTTCTATTTTAAGGCCATCAAGCTTGAATTTTTTTACTACCTGTTTATTCCAGGAGATTAATTCATCGCTTAATATTATCACTGGAACCTGGTACTTTTCAGCTAGGTTGAAAGCATGGAATGAAAAATAGAATGCTTCTTCAACATTCCCAGGTGCAATAACTATCCTTGGCTTTTCTCCATGACCACCATAAATAGCGTGAAACAGGTCTGACTGTTCAGTTTTTGTTGCCATGCCTGTGCTTGGCCCAGATCTCATAGCATCAAGCACAACAACAGGTTGTTCTATCATGCTTGCAAGACCCAGGGCCTCAGTCTTAAGATCAAAACCTGGGCCTGATGTGACTGCCATAGATCTCATGCCTGCATAACCTGCGCCTATTGCCATATTTATTGCAGCTATTTCTGATTCTGCTTGAATTGCAATGCCTCCCCTCTCAGGTAAATGCTTTGATAAAAATTCCAGAACATCGCTTGCTGGTGTGATAGGATATGCAGCAATAAATTTACATCCTGCAGCCATGGCACCAAGTCCTATTGCCTCATTTCCCATCAAAAGTAAGGTGTCTTCCCTTACACCTAAATTTTCTATTTTATAATTTTCCATTTTCTGAAAATTCTTTGCATGTTCAAGACCAACTTCAAATGCTTTTATATTCTCCTCTATTATTTTTTCACTTTTATTCTTATAGGAATCATGAATCGTTTCCCTCATCAATGATTCATTAAAATTAAAAAGATACGCAAGAACACCAAGAGCCATAGTATTTTTTATTAATTCAAGTCCTATTTTATCCTTAGCTATGTTTGCAAGAGGCATTTTATACATTCTTATATCTTTTCTTTCTATGTCCATGTCTTTTCTGCTATTATCATAAATTAAAAGACCACCAGATTCTATTTCATCCAGATGTAAAGAAATTGAATCTTCATCAAAGGCTAATAAAACATCAATATTATCACCTATTGAGAAAATCTCCTTTTGAGCCCCCCTTATTGCATAACTTGTATGACCACCTCTTATCCTAGACGGAAAGTCCTTGTCTGTTGCGACAAAGAATCCATTTCTTCTGAAAAATTTTGATAGAAGCTCTCCAGTAGCTAATGAACCATCACCTGCCTGGCCGCCAATTCTAACCGCTAAATCGTTCCTTTTCATTTTTACACCCTCTCAAACATGTCTTTTGATGCTCCACATACAGGACAGGTCCAGTCCTCAGGCAGATCCTCAAATTCTGTTCCAGGTGGTATATTCCTCGTTGAATCACCCTGGTCAGGATCATAAATGTATCCGCAAACAGTGCATTGATACTTATTACTCATTTTTTCACCTCCATAATTGCATTTATAACTTCTTCAGCGTGATTATCAACCTTTACCCTTCCCCATACTTTCCTAACTTTTCTTTCAGGATCTATAATGAATGTTGTTCTCTTGGCTTTTCCCATATTTTCTACGCCGAACCTTTTTATCAATTCTCTATTTGAATCACTCACTAAATTAAATGGTAAATTATACTTTTCCTTGAACTTTTTGTGTGATTCTTCTGCATCCACGCTAACTCCAATTAGTTCAAAGCCATTTTTCCTTATTGCATCATATTTATCCCTGAAATTGCAAGCCTCTTTAGTGCATCCTGATGTAAAATCCTTTGGATAGAAATACAAAACTATCCATTTTCCCTTGTATTCTGGCAAAATTTCATCTAAAAAAGATACATCATCATTTTCTTTTAACATTACCAACCACCCCAATGAACTATTTCATTCATATTTTTTCTTACCCTTGGAAATAATTCCTTTTCTCTAGTAAAGGAATCAACATTTTCAAGATTTTCCTCATAGCCAATTATAACAAGAACAATTACCCTCAAATCATCAGGAATAGATAAATTCCTCTTAACTATTTCTTCATTAAAACCCAATATTGAATGCGCAACCAATCCTTGATGATAACTCTCCAAAAGAATATTCTCTACAGCAAGACCTGAATCGAATAAATAATATTCTCTTCCATTACTTATACAATCAGAATCCTTCTTTGCAGCAATAGCTATGATCAAGTAAGCATTCTTTGCCCAGTAATTTCCTTTATTTAGTGCATCGTGAACCTTTTCTGTTTCCTTATCCTTAAGAACTATGAAATTCCAGGGCTGGTTATTGAAACACGATGGCGCCCATCTACCGGCTTCCAATATCTCTTTAATTTTGTATTCTTCAATGGGCTTGCTTGAAAATGTCCTGGCGCTTCTTCTTATTTCAATTTCCTTTAACATGATCAAAATTCCTTGTAAAATAATTCATCATAGATATTTTCTAGCTTTGCTTTATGATTAAGCTCCTGCTTGGCTATGAAATTTAATGTATCCTGAATGTTTTTATTTGAAACATCCTTAATTAATTTCATATAAAAATCGTATTCACTTTTTTCTCTAGCCATAGCTACTTTTAAAACTTCCTGCAACGTTGAATTTCCATTAATTTTTTCACCATGGATTAAATGATCACTCAATTTGAGATCAATATATTCCTCATATGTTATTTCATTTCCCTTTTCAATATTTTCAAGTAGCTTTTTATGAGAAAGTTCTTCATTTGCAAGCATATTTAATAGATCTTTCACATTTGGATACTTAGCTAATTTTTCTGCATCTATGTAAAATTTATAGGATTCTTCTTCAATATTAATGGCTTTCCTGATTAATTCTTCAAATTTCATAAAAATCAAAAAAAATTATAAGAGGTTTTATTCAACCTCAATTTCAACAGAATTCTCCCATACACCATGAAGATTGCAGTAGCCCAATGCATATATTGTAGCTTTTTTGTCTAATTTCATCTTAAATGTTACGCTTGGATCTGCGAATGTTGGCCCAAAATCAAATGTAGCCACATGGACAGGATTGTAAGCCCTGCCGTCTATCTGTGCATATACCTGGATCCATTTTATATGGTGCTCAATCAAATTTGGATGTGGTACATCTTTGCCTACGGTCACAGTAACTGTGAACCACTGGCCTGCTTTCACCTTTTTAGGTGCCTCTATAATGGGTACATGCTTCTCTTTACCCTCTTTCTCTCCTGTGTAAACCATATCACCAAATCTTTTCATTTTTATCACCTCTAGAGTAATGATTCCAGCTCCTCTTCCTCTTCAACTTCATCAAGCATTATGCTCTCAATCATGGAATATGTTACAAAATCTTTTCCATGTGTTTTTTTAATTATTCTATTATATACTTCAATAAGACATCTTTTAAAATTAAGTAATGTTTCCAAAGATTCATTTAAGCTATTTAAGTTAATCGAATCCGGATATCTGCAATTTCCAAGCCTTACCATTTCAGACGTGTTGAATATGGGTGTTCCACCCAAACTCTTGATCCTGAATGCTATTTTTTCTGCATGTTCCATTCCCTTTAATGATATTCTCTCAAGTATTTCTTTTACTTGAGACTGGCTTTTTATATTTTTTGATGCGTACCAGAACATGTATACGCCAAGCCACTGATCAGCGTAAGCCTTATTTAAATCATTGATAATTTCCCCAATGTTAATTTCAACAATTTCCCTACCTTTTTTTCCCATGCTTAGAACCTCCTAAAGGCAGAGGATGGCGCGCCGCACACTGGGCATTTTTCAGGTGCCTTTCCTATTGCCGTATAACCGCACACAGTACAAATATAAATATCTCCTATATCCAAGTCCTTTTTATTCTTAACACTTTCCTTGGCCTTTTTATAAAGTTCCGCATGGATCTTTTCAGCTTCCAAGGCAAAATGGGTAGACTGTTCAGCAGCTTTTTCACCCTGGAATTTTGCTACTTCATTAAAAACTGGATACATTTCTTCTACCTCGTAAGTTTCTCCATCTATTGCAATCTGTAAATTATCTTCAGTATCCTTTACCATCCCCAATGCCTTGTAGTGATTTGTAGCATGAACCTGCTCAGCAAATGATATTGCTCTGAATAACCTTGCTATATTTTTATATCCGGCCTTTTCAGCCACATCACCAAAAATTAGATATCTCATATGTGCCTGGCTTTCACCAGCAAAAGCATCATTCAAATTCTTTTCGGTCATTTTCCTCATAAATGATCACCTATTTATGCTATGAATAAAATAGTATTTTAATTTTTTGTAATTGAAAAATTCTTGAAGATATGTATTGTATTTATTTCTAATACTCAATTCCCTTTCTTGCAATTATGCCTTTCTGGTATGGGTGCTTTACCTCTTTCATTTCCGTAACAAGATCCGCAATCGATATTAAATCTTCTGAGGCATATCTTCCGGTAAGAATGATCTCCACATTTTTCGGCTTTTCATCTATTATTGATTTGATTTCATCCGTTGAAACTAATTCAAAATAATTGGCAGTGATTATCTCATCAAGAATTATGATATCATATTTTCCTGACTTTAATATATTTTTTACCTTTTCTAGGCCCTTCCTTATTAGTTCCTTGTAATCTTCAGGTGGATGCCCTGGCTCAAATACGACAACATCCTTGAATTTATCCTTAATGGAAGGATCTTTTGTGATGAAATATGGTTTACCTATGTATATTTCCTTAATGCCTTCTATTTTTTTTAATGATCTTGATTCACCATATTTTTTTGATTTCATAAAATGAATTATGTATACTTTTAAGCCATATCCTGCTGCCCTTACTGCAAGACCTATAGCTGCTGTTGTCTTTCCTTTTCCATTTCCGGTGTATATTTCAACAAGACCCTTTTTTAATTTCATTCAATATATCACCGGTTCTATGTATTCACCCCAGACATCTTTCAATGCCTTTACTATTTCTCCCAGAGTAGCTTTTGCCTTGATAGAATCTATTATGTAAGGCATAAGATTCTTTTCATCAGCATTTTTTTGCATTTCTTTTAATGCAAAATTCACTTTCTCCATATCTCTATTAGATTTATAATTCTTAAGCCTCCGTAAATGCCTATCTTCAAGTTCATCCGGAATTCTTAATATTGGTATTTCTAACTTTTCATCAATCTTGTATTTATTCACACCAACCAGAACTCTTTTATTTTCCTCAAGGTCACGCTGGAATCTGTATGCAGATTCTGCAATTTCCCTCTGGAAAAATCCCGATCTTATGCCTTTTATCACTCCACCTAAATTATCTATTTTATCAAAATACTTATAAACTTCATCTTCAATCTTATCTGTAAGCCATTCCATGTAATAGCTTCCTCCTAGCGGATCCACAACATTTGGTATTCCAGATTCTTCTGCAATGATTTGTTGTGTCCTTAATGCAATCATAACCGCCTTTTCAGTGGGCAAAGCCCATGCTTCATCCATGCTATTTGTATGTAAGCTCTGTGTACCTCCAAGGACAGCGGCCATTGCTTCTATTGCTGTCCTTATAATATTATTTTCAGGCTGCTGTGCCGTAAGACTTACACCTGCTGTTTGCGTGTGAAATCTAAGCCATAGTGATCTTTCCTTTCTAGGGCTAAATCTTCTCTTAATTTCCCTTGCCCATATACGCCTTGCCGCTCTAAATTTGGCTATTTCCTCAAAAAAGTCTATATGGGCATCGAAGAAGAAACTTAATCTGGGTGCAAAGTCATCAACATCCAGGCCTCTTTCAACAGATTTTTCCACGTATGTCAGGCCATTTGCAAGAGTAAATGCAAGTTCCTGAATAGCTGTTGCTCCAGCCTCCCTGATATGATAACCGCTTATGCTTATAGGATTCCATAATGGAAGCTCTTTAGAACCAAATTCTATTGTATCTATTACAAGTTTCAATGAAGGTTCTGGAGGAAATATGAAAGATTTCTGTGCCATGTATTCTTTTAAGATATCATTTTGTATTGTACCTCTTAGCCCATTTCTTCTTGCACCTTGAGATTCACCTGCTAAAATATACAGGCCCCATAAAATTGCTGCAGGTCCATTTATAGTCATAGATGTGGATATATCTCTTAAAGGAATATCCTTAAACATGAGCTGCATATCTTCAAGTGTATTTATTGCAACACCCGCTTTACCGAACTCACCCTTTGTAAGTGGATCATCTGAATCTAAACCTAAAAGTGTAGGATAATCAAATGCAATGCTTAGGCCTGTTTCTCCATGTTCAATGAGATACTTTAACCTTCTGTTTGTTTCAATAGCATCACCAAAGCCTGAAAATTCCCTGAATGTCCAAAGTCTTGATCTATACATTGTTGGATGTATCCCCCTTGTAAAAGGGTATTGCCCTGGGTTCCCCAAATTTTCAAAATAATCAAAATTTTTTAATTCCAATGGTGAATAAAAGATATTTAAATCTATGCCAGAGAGTGTTTTAAATTCTTGCCTTTCAGGCATGCTTTCTATTGATTTTTTATATATTTTCTTCCATTCTTCAAGCTTTTCCTTATACAATTCCTCCTTTTCCATATTCACCACCCACCTTATTTATTATTTCATTTACAATTTCATGCATATTTCTACCTTTAATTATTTGTTCAGCATAAGAATCAACAACTTCTGATTCCATAATCTTATCAAGTTTTTCAAGTGCATGTTGTTTTAACATGTATTTAATTCTTGAATTAATTTTTCTTTTAAAAAGACCTGTTTCCTTTACAAAATTCCAATGCTCATCAAGTGCATTTATTATTTCCTCTATGCCTACGTTTTTTACCGCAACTGTTTTTATAACCAATGGTTGCCAGCCATTTTCCCTTTTTTTCAAAATTAAGTTCAATTCTTTAATTTTTTCATCTGCTGGTCCCTGATCTGCCTTGTTCACTATATATATGTCTCCAATTTCAAGCTGGCCAGCCTTTATTATCTGGACTTCATCACCCAGTGTTGGTACCTGAAGAACAATTATTGTATGTGCAATGTTGAATACGTCCACCTCATCCTGGCCCGTGCCGACTGTTTCAATAAATATTGTATCATAACCAGCAGCGTCTAGAACATTAACAAGATCTGCGGTATAATAACTCAATCCACCTATTTTACCCCTTGTGGAAATGCTTCTTATGAATACATTTTCAAATCTATTAAGATCTTTCATCCTCACCCTATCACCTAAAACAGCACCTCCACTAAAAGGACTGGATGGATCTACGCCTATAATTCCTATCCTGTGACCCTTTTCAAGAAGTCTTGATGATAATTTTGTAATAAGTGTAGATTTACCGCTACCTGGAACACCTGTAACTCCTATTATTCTCGCACCCTTTATATGCTTTAGAATTTCTGATGAAAGATCCTCATCACCATTTTCTATTCTTGTCATTATTTTTGACATTTCCTTTTTGTCCAGAAGAATCTCTTCAATGTTCATAATGGTCTCCTTAAATTTTTTCTTATAAAATCTGATATTTCCTGAATGCTTGTCCCTGGATTGAATATTGCATCTACACCCATTTTAATTAGATTTTCCTTATCTTCCTCTGGAACAATACCTCCGCCTATCAATAATACATCATTTATTCCATTTTCCTTCATTAATTCCAATACTCTTCTGAAATGGTACATATGTGCTCCTGATAAAACGCTTAAACCTATTACATCAACATCTTCTTCAATGGCTGTTCTAACAATATCTTCAGCAGTTTGATGTATTCCAGTATAAATAACCTCAAAACCTTCATCCATAAGAGATCTAGCTAGAACCTTTGCACCCCTATCATGGCCATCAAGGCCCGGTTTTGCAATTAAAACTCTTATTTTTCTCATAATGATCACTTTAACAGTTCCCTGGCTATAACAAGCTTCTGTATTTCAGATGTCCCCTCATAAATTTCTGTTATTTTTGCGTCCCTGTAGAACCTTTCCACATCAAAATCCTCTATGAAACCATAACCACCATGCACTTGTACAGCAAACCTTGATGCATCCATGGCCACCTTGCTTGAATAATACTTTGCCATACTTGCCTCCTTTATCAATGGCAAATGATTGTCAGCCCTCATGGCAGCATCGTATACAAGAAGTCTAGCTGCCTCTAACTGAGTGGCTATTTCAGAGAGTGTGAACTGAAGACCCTGAAATTCTGCAATTTTCTTACCAAATGCCTCGCGCTGTTTCATGTATTCAATGCTCTTTTCAACCGATGCCTGCGCTATACCCAATGCCTGTGCACCTATGCCTATCCTTCCCATGTTTAGTGTATTCATAGCGATATAAAATCCCTTACCAATTTCACCTAACATATTTTCCTCTGGAACGATAACATTTTCAAGTACAAGTTCTGCTGTACTTGAACCTCTCACTCCCAATTTTTTATAATCCTCACCTACTTTAAATCCATCTGTGTCTCTTTCAACAACGAATGCTGTAATTCCCTCATGCCTCTTTTTTTCAATGGATGTTCGAGCGAATACAACAAAAACTTTTGCGTGGTTAGCATTTGTTATGAAGAATTTGCTTCCATTCAAAATATATTCATCCCCTTGCCTTTCTGCCTTAAGCTGAACGTTTGCAGCATCTGACCCTGCCTGTGGTTCTGTTAATGCATATCCACCTATGTATTCCCCAGAACAGAGTTTTGGCAAATACTTTTTCTTTAGATATTCTGAACCCCAAGTGAAAATGGGATATTCAACAAGGCCATTTTGAACATCCATTGCCACAGATACGGATGGTGAAATTCTGGCAAGTTCTTCAAGGATAATCACATAGCTCAATGTATCAAATCCTGAACCTCCATATTCTTGAGGAATTATCACACCGGTAAAACCAATCTTTCCCAACTCATCATAAAGATTTCTTGGTATTGTTTTTTCCTCGATTGTTTTATTCATTGGCGCAATATACTTTTCTGCAAAATTCCTTGCTAGATTTCTGATGAGTTGATAATCTTCCTTTAAAATCACTTTCTCACCAATTGGTCATAGAATAATAACTAATAAGTTTTTTCTTATTTATTTTTAATAAATTTTTTATTTAAGGAAAAAATTCAAAAATTTTTAAAAAAATTTAAAAAATATATTCATCAAGGCCAAGGTCTTCTATTTTTCTTTTACTCGGCATACCTGTTTTTATATCCCATTCCATAGCATTATAGTATTCTTTTACAAGAGAATCAACATCCAATGTAATGCCTTTCAATGGACCTTCTTGGTGGGGGGGCATTCCCCTAGCTCTATCTGGAAGCTTAAATTCACCTGGCTTTAAACCTTCCCTTAAGTTAAAAAGGTTCCTTAGATTTTGAATCCTCTCTCCAATTTTTAATAAATCATCGTTTGTCATATTCCAGCCAGTTAAGGCATTCAAAAGATCGACGTAGGGTAAGGGTGAGAATGTAGAAGAAAATATGCAAAATCCTAAAGCATTTTCAACCTGTGTTTGATTGCTTATTATGGCATGGGCCTTTCCCTTTCCAACATAGGAATATTTTTCCAACTTTGGAAATTCATAATTAATATTGAATAATGGTTTTATTTTGCTACCTTCTGAAAAACCTATTCCTCCAGCTGTATGCCTTCCTGGAGTTGGATCGGCAACATATGTTGTTGCAAGACTTGGCAAATATTTAGGATCATGGGCTGGCAATTCTTGCCCGTGTACATGAATGGCGAATTCTTCGGCATTAAAATATTCAGATGCTCTCATTACACCCTGGTTCAATATTTTTGCAATACCTTCATTTCTGTTTAGAAATTCAATCATTTTTATTACTGCGTCACCATCTCCCCATCGAAGTTCAAAACCTATGTCCTCTCTCTTGATTTTTCCATTTTCAAATAATTCCATGGAGAATGCTATCACTTCTCCTAGAGATATTACATCATAACCATACCTATTTGCTAACTCAAAACCATAAACTATTGAATCCAGGTCCCCATTTAATAATAAGCCTCCCAGCATACCTCCTCCCTCGTACTCCAACCTGTGACCTTCGACAATTCCATATCTTGTTTCTCTCTTTATTATGGCACCGCAAGCTACAGGACACTGGGCACACCCATAGCTTTTAACATTATCTTTGATAACTTTTTCCCCGCTTATGGCATCTGCCTTATCCTTTCCAAAATCTATTATTCCTATTCCCTTCCAATTTTTTATCGGTGTGTCTCCAGAAAGATGAGAAAATTCATTACCTCCAATTGTGCCATATTTATGCCACCACTGGGCATTCTTATTCTTATTTGGATTCATTTTTTCAAGCATTTCGTTTGAGATTTTTCTTAATTTATCAATATCATGAATTTTTACATTCTTTGTGCCTTTTGCAACTATTGCTTTTAACTTTTTTGATCCCATTACTGCTCCCACACCAGATCTTCCAAGGGCTCTACCTCTGTCTGTCATGATAGATGAAATTAGGGAAAGATTTTCACCAGGCTTGCCTATAGAGATTACCTGCGAGCCTATGTACTTTGATCTCAAAAAATTTTCAGTTTCAAGTGCACTTTTTCCCCATAAATTGCTTGCATCAAGTATTTCAATTTCCTTTTCAATGTGTATGTAAACGGGATCCTTTGACAATCCATGAATAAAAATACCATCATATCCAGTTCTTTTCAATTCTGGGCCTATGAATCCTCCAACATTAGAATCACCCCATGTACCAGTAAGGGGTGATTTTGTAGATGCCATCATCCTTCCTGCCATTGGTACATTTACACCATTGAACATTCCAGGGATGAAACCAAGGATATTTTCAGCACCCAATGGATCAATGCCAGGTTTCAAGTTTCTATAAATATACCAAACGCCTAAGCCATAACCTCCTAGAAATTTTTTATAAACTTCTTCCTCAACATCTAATTCAGTTACACTTTGATTTGATAAATCTATTTTTAGAATTTTTCCAAATATGCCTTTCATAATGAAATTATTCAATATCATTATTTAAACTTTCATAAAGAGCTCCTTGAAATATTTTTTCCGAAGAATTAAAAAGAATACTATTACTGGAAATACTAAGGATGCAATAAGAAGTCTGTAACCAAGGTAAGGTATTAGAAAACCAAAAATAGGTGGAACAACAATAACAATAATGTTACCAAATGCAACAAAATATGAATTGACTGCATTTCTTTCATTTATTTTGGTACCTCTTGAAATGATAATTGTGGATATTGGATATATAGCCCCGTGGGGTATTCCAAGAAGAGCCATTGAAAATATTATAAAATAAAAATTTGATGGATATGCTAGCAATATGACTCCTAAAGCAGTTAAAATAGCTGAGAGGGTAATGGGCTTCCTTAAATCCTTAAATGGCCTTATTACCATGAGAAACCTTGTAATAAATGATATTGTAAAAAATGGCACGTAAATTGAATATGCCAGCGTTCCAGAAACATGGTAAACATCAATTGCATAAATGGCTGCATAAACTGTTATTATGGAAAATGGTATATTGTAAATCATTACATTAATTACTGATGCAAAAAGTGGCTTTTTATTTATTTCCTTAAAACTAAATTTTTCATTTTTCCCCTCTGGAAATTTTGTTTTAAATGACATAATGAATAGAGGTAAGGCAATGGGAACAAATAGAAGAAATATTTCCCTGTAATTGAAATATTTTAGAAGAAATGTTTCTAATAGAGGGCCCAATACAAGGCTCAAGCTCAAAGATACAGAATAAATAGCGAGCAATCTTTCTGCAAGTTTCCTCTCTTCAATCAGAGATGCAGAGGTTATGATATTTGGGGTAATTAAACCATAGGAAAAACCTGCAAGAATTGAAAAAATCCATATGGTAATATAATTAGAATAAAAGATCAAAATTAAAATTAGTATGATTAAAAAAGTTGATAGAATGAATGAAATTTTTCTTGTTTTAAAACTCAATCTTGGATTTATAAAACTTGTAGCTAAAAATGTTGTTATAAAAGAGACTGATGTTAGAAGACCTATTTCACCATTTGAGAAATGAAGAATATATTTTCCGAAGAGTGGCAAAGTCGTAACAATCATATTATTTACTGCCCTCATAGAGATTGTTGCAATTGCAATAGATAATGCAACTAATATGAACTTATTTTTCATTCCACATATTCAAGGCATTTTCTAATTTAAATTTTTTTAAAACAAGCTAAGTAGAAATCCTCAAAAAAATATTAAAAGAAGAGGGTTTTCGTCGTTATTTATTTCATATCTATTAAAGACTAAAAACCCCAATATTGGCATGAATAAAGAGATTTATAAATTTATTAATCTTACTTTTATAATTACTAGGAGATCTATGCCTGAGTATTCCAACAAGTTTTCTAAGAAAATTTATTCATGGAGCTATTGTTTTGCTTACTATTAAGATTTATTTCAATGTATCATAACGTGAATTAATAGCTGAAGTAGAATATAATCCAACAATTATACAGCAATTATCTTTAAAATATTATATCTCATTATACAACAATTCAGAAATTTATGAATAGAATGAAATTAAAGGGTAAGAAATGAAAAGCACAGTAAAGTTTATGATCTTACAGAAGTGGTAAAAATAAAGGAAAGATAAAGGAAAAAAGTTTCACATTTTGAAAGGAATGATGTTAGAATAAGAAAAAAATAGTATCAAAATATGGAAAGAGATCAAAAAACAGGACAAGGCAGATTGTGCATAAGGAAAGCAAGGAAATGGTAGATAATGCAAAGTATAAAAAAGAAGCAATAGTTTTGGAAAATATTAAAGGCATAATGGAAATAACAAAGAAGAGTAACCATAAGGGAAATGATCATAGGTTAAAGTTTCACAATGCAATCCCTTATGGTATGCTAAAATTCCAGATCAAATACAAAATTGCGTAGGAAGGCATACAGGTAATAGAGCTATCGATGAAAGAAGAGAGAAATACAAGCAGGGAATGTTCTGTATGTAGTTTGCTGACCGAATAGAACATGGAAGAATTCTGCACTGTGAACATTGTGGTATAACAATAGATAGACATTTCAATACAACAATAAACATAAGTAAACGGGTCAGACATGGGTGAAACGATCCCTCCAGTATGTGGAAAAAGGACCATCAGGTGAGCAATGACTCGGTTAAAAGATGATGAGCAAAAGATGGTAAGTAGAGATCCTGGATAGGATTTCTACAAAGCTTTAAAACATTAAGATTGACTTAATTATGATTTTTAATAGAAAAGGATAAAAATATATAAATTTACCATTAAAAATAATTTTCCTTGATATTAAGGATGGCCTATCTATATCACCATATTCATTTATTAAGTCAATAAAACCTTCTTTCTTAATTGTTAAAATCAATTTTAACAAGTCTTTATCATCCATTTTTGAAAATATTCTGTGGATTAAATAATCCGTTTTTAGTTCTTTAAGCATGCTTTTCAAATTTTTTTCATAGGATTCATTTTCAATTATAGTTTCTGCGAGGATCTGCGATCCCCTTAAACCATAATACAATCCACCGCCTGATGTGGCTTTAACAAAAAGTGCAGCATCACCCGTTAAATAAATATTTTCCTTTGAATGAATTGGTAAAAAACCAATAGGAATTTGTCCAGCAACTTTCATATCAGGAACAATGTCTCCCACTGTGCTTTTAATAAATAATTTTATCCTTGATATTGGCTCGTTATCATAGGTGGCAAGGCCTATTAATATGTCATCTTCTCTCGGAACTATCCAAGAAAAAAATCCATCGCTGTATTTTCTGTCCAAATAAACGTGTACATATTCACCCATAAAATTTTTATTTTTAATTACAAACTGTATTCCATTTAACAATTTAATTTCATTTTTTATTACCATGTTTCTTACAAAGCTTCTTGCCCCATCAGCGCCTATTACCATTTTAGATTGATAAGTATTATTTGATTCAATAATATATTTATCTCCAGATCTTTTTATACTTTTAACCCTTTCATTTTTTAAAACATTATCGCTAACATTTTCATAAAAGCCTCTGTCAAATTCTTTCCTGTCTATGACATAGGCTGCTGTCCCCTTTTTTTCTATTGCCAAAGATTCATTTGAAATATGAATAATAGCACCCTTTATTTTATTCAATATCACTCTCTTTTCAGTAAATTTTAATACATCCTCACTAACAAGGCCTGTACAGTGGACGGGATAACCAACTAAACCATGCTCCTCAAAAACTTTCAAATCATATTTATCTTTTAAAAGATTTGCCAAATAAAGACCTGATGGCCCACCACCTATTATAGCAATATCCATTGATATATCAAAATATTATTAGAGATAAAAATTTTGGTTTTTTGAAAAATTATTTTTTTGTTCAATAATAACCGATTTTTCTTCAATTATTGGTATCATAACATTCGTTACTAAAACCAAAATTCTTACATTGTTACCTAAACTTCTATCTACAACGTAACCAGGTGTAATATTCTCATTATATGCAAGCTGGGAAGATATTCCGCCTATTATTTTTCTCATCAATATATCTAAATCCAACTCTTCACCTGTTGTTATAAATACTATTGCCCTTGTTGAAGATGAAATGTTTATGTCTGCCAATGATGTATCTACTATATTTTTTATAATATAATCAATATTATCTATACTTCCTTCATTGTAAAATATAGTTGATAACTTACCCTGAGAAAAGAAATTTTTAACCTCTGAATAGCTTATATGCAGGTTAGATTTGCTATATATCATTTCATGGAATGAGTATATGATCATGAATATTAGCTGATCCATCACCTTGAAAGCCCTTTCAATAGGGAGGTATCTAGGTGAGTTTTCTAAAAGCTTATTATTATCTAGAAGAATAAGAGTTTTTGCGACTTTTGTCAATTCCTTGATACCTTCCACTGCTTTTTTGTATCTGGAACCTTCAGCTTTAAATGGTAAAGTGACAATATTGATAACGAGAGCACCAGTATCTAAGGCTATTTTTGTAATTACCTGAGTGGCTCCGGTGCCTGTACCACCACCAAATCCTGAAACAATAAAAATAACTTTGAAACCTTTCAGGACATTTAATATTTCATCCCTGGCTGAAAATGCTGCTTTATATCCTAAATTTGGGTCTCCGCCAGTGCCAAGACCCTTTGGTAAATTCAGCAATATTTTTTTATCCGCATTAATATTTGATAAATGGCTAATATCTGTATTTATTGAAATAGTATAAAATTTATTTCTTGCTAGATTATATATCCTATTTATAGTATTTGTACCTGCCCCTCCTATACCAACAACGCAGAAATCATTTCTTTCAATATAGGAATAATTTTCGCTTTTTCCATAAATAAAATCCTCAACTCTCATTGTTTTCCTTTAACCTCTTACTAACTATCTCTTTAACTCTTCTATTTACATACTCCCTTACTGCCATTCTAATGAGATCCTCCTTATTCACAGCATCACCATTTTCAATCAATATTTCTATATTTTCCATTACAGCTTTAGGAATATCTACAGGAATCTTTTCAATATTTTGTGGTGAAAATTTTTCTTCCAAAAATTTTTGAATTGCAGTTCTGATAATTTCTGATAAATTTTTATATTCTCCACTTTTTAAAAGTTCTTCTAATTTAGAGTATGCTTCACCAGTTATTCTAATTGTTATTCTAACTGAATTCATAAGGTTTTCATTATCTGACATATTTAACACCTTATTTTATATTATGTCTGACATATTTAAGATATAAAAAACAAATATTTATATTTTTTTACTTTATTACCATTATATTTAGAATTGGTATCAATTTTATATTCAATATAAATATTTTTCCTTAAAAATATTTAATTACCATCAGTAATAAAATATTACAAAAACTTTATTAAAATAATATCATTTATGAGCACATTCATATGGTGATCTGAATGGAAAGGAACATAGTTATAGAAGATCTAAAAAGCTTGGCTGTAATGGATAGGGAAGTAGAGATAGTTGAAAGGAAAGGGATAGGACATCCCGATAGTGTTGCAGATGGTATAGCAGAATCTGTGAGCGAAGCACTGAGCAGATTCTACGTAAAAAAATATGGTAGAATACTCCACCATAACACGGATGAAACTCAGGTGGTAGGTGGACAGGCACAGCCTAAATTCGGTGGAGGTCTAGTACTTGAGCCCATTTATATTCTTCTAGTTGGAAGGGCAACAACAAAGGTCAATGTAAATAACGGTGAAGAAAGAATACCTTACCGTACAATAGCAATACAGGCCGCAAGGGACTACCTGAAAAGAAATTTCAGAAATCTTAATGTTGATGAAGATGTAATAATTGATTGTAAAATTGGTCAGGGATCACAGGATCTCAGGGGATTGTATGATCCTTCAAAGCTCCTTGCAAATGATACTTCTTTTGGTGTGGGCTTTGCACCAATGTCTGAAACTGAAAAACTTACGCTTGAAACTGAAAAATTGATAAATGGTAAATTAAAGGATAAATACAAAGAGATAGGCGAAGATGTAAAGGTAATGGGTTTCAGGCAAGGAAAAACAATAAATTTAACTGTGGCAGAAGCTTTTGTTGATAAATATATACCTGATAAATCACATTATTTAAATGTTAAAGATGAAATAAAAAATGCTATTCTAGATAATGCAAGAAAATTCACTGACAAAGATGTTAAGGTTTATGTTAATACGGCGGATAATCCAGATACGGATCTCTTCTATCTTACAGTTACAGGCCTTTCATTTGAAAATGGTGATGATGGATCCGTTGGTAGGGGCAATAGGGTAAATGGATTAATTACACCTTATAGACCTATGAGCATGGAGGCAGCAGCTGGTAAAAATCCAGTCACGCACGTTGGAAAGCTCTATAATATTCTAGCGTTCAGAATTGCAAATGAGATTTACGAATCTGCAGGCAACGATTTGAAAGAGGTACATGTTAGAATAGTAAGCCAGATAGGAAGAAGAATAGATGACCCACACGTTGCAAGTATACAGGTAATTCCTTCAGAAGGCGTAAACTTGGAAAGATACCATAAAGAATTCAAGGAAATTGCAGACAGGCACCTTGCTTCAATAACAAAATTGAAGGATGAAATAATGGAAGGTAAAGTACAGGTCTTTTAAACCTTCCATTTTTTATTCAAGCATTTTCCACATAATATATGCAGATTCTCCATTGCTGTAATAGCTGTTAATCATATTTATTATTACAAAACCGTTTCTTTCATAAAATTTAATTGCACTATCATTAGATATCCTTACTTCAAGCCTAATCGCCCTTATTCCTTCTTCCCTGCAAATATTTTCGAAGTGTTTCAATAACAATGATCCTATGCCCTTGCCCTGATAAGGTGTATCCACAGAAAACATTAAAATTCTTGCCTCGTAAATAGAATTCTTTGCAGAAGCTAATACACCAACTATTTTATTTCCAATTAATGATACGATAAAACCTTCCGGCCAGGCTTCGTATATACTATGGTAAATTTCAAGTGAATATCTTTCAGTCAATGTTCTATCTATTATTCTTACCACCTGGGGAAGATCATCTAGTCTAAACCTTCTTATTATTATTTGATTTAAATCAACTTTAGGATGCCACATATTTTACCACTTGGATTTTATATAAAATTATAGAATATTTTATAATAATCCATATTTTATTAAAGTATTCTAAAAAACTATTCTTAAAGTATTGATTTATAATAAAATTTGGATTAACCTTCCGGCAATTTTTATTTAAATGCATGATTTTATAAAGAATAATTGGAATTTATAAACTTTTCCTTGAATAATTTTATAAAACTATTTAAAAGAGATTTACATAAGCCTATTAGAAAATAAGGTGTGGTACAATGCTCGGTAGGAAATCCCTGCTATTAGTTGCACAGAATCTCTTGACTGGCCTTATAGGCTATCTAGGCCTTCTATATGTTTTAAGGTATGCAGGTCTTGAACCATATGGAGTTCTACAATTTTCCCTTTCCTTTCTAGGACTTTTTTCCTTCCTACTTGATCTAGGATTTTCAACTGCAAATATTAAAAGGATTTCTGAGGGAATGGACTTCGAATATGCTATAACTACTTATTTTATAATAAAAATTATTCTTGCTATAATATTTGTAGCGGTGGTAATTTCCTCGATAGAATTCTGGGAAATATTCCTAAAAGGCCATTTCCAGACACCATATGAGGAATATGCATTTTTCATTTTAATCCCATACTATATACTTCAGAGTTTTGTTATTTATTATCAATCAATTTTCAACGCACTTACAAAGGCTGCAATTTTAAGCGTACCCAGAATCATTGAGGCAACATTTAGAAATGTTATGTATATAATCACGAGCTATTATATTGCAAGATCATTGGTTTATAAAAATGAGTATTCGCTTATTATGGCGTTGATAATGGTAGTTACTTATTCAGTTTATGTTTTGATTTTCATGTATTATGGCCGTAAATGGAAATTTAAAAAGCCAAAAAGAGAGCATTTTAAAAAATATGTTGAATTTGCATTGCCCGTTTCTGTATCAGTGATCCTTGGTGCAATTTCTGGTAATATAAGCAATGTAATAATACAATATTTCTGGGGGCCATATTACGTAGGTGCATACTCAGGTATTGTAACCATAGTAGCATTTGTAAATGCTACAGCATCTTCTCTTGTTGCATTCATATATCCTACAATGTCATCTTTGCATTCAAACAATAAGAAAATTGAATACTCTGATTTGATTTTAAATGCTGAAAAGTACATTTCAATGGTAATTTTACCAATAGTTATTTTTATGGTTGTATTTTCAAAGCAGGTAGTGAACCTCTGGACTGCGCAACTCATTGCTTTTAGCTCAATACTAATCGTTCTTTCAATCATGGCTTTGATTAATTCATTAAATTCACCATACTCTACTCACTTTAACGCTTCTGGGAACCCTAAATTTCTCATGTATATGAGCATCATATCATTTTTTGTTATTTTAATTTTTGATATTATATTGATCCCAAGAAGATTCCTTTTAATGCAATTTCTTGGTCTTTCTGCACTTGGGGCAGCAATTGCTAATTTGTTATCAAGTATTGTAACAATGTTTATTATAAGAATATACACATACAAGGAAGAAAAAATAATTGTAAATAGAAATGTAATCTACCAAATCATTATTGGTATAATAACTGGCATTGTTTTATATTTTCTAAAAAACCTTAAATTACCAACATACCAGTGGTGGGCACTTTTGATCTGGCTCTTTATTACTTTTGTAATATTTCTAGGCCTGTCATATATGTTTAAAATCCTAAAAAAGGATGATATGAAATATATTCTAGATGTAATTAATCCAAAGGAAATGGTAAATTATATTAAAGAAGAAATGAAAAAATAATTTATTGTTGCCTTGAAACTACCTGTCTGCCCTTGCGCATAGTATGGGCTCCGAAAATTATAGCTAAGAAGAGTAATTCTGACATAAGGAAGATGTATGTGAACATATAAAGTGTGTCGAATAAAGCCATTTTATCTACGACTGAATTAAATTCTTGGGGGGATAGCATTCTGGGTGCATATATATATACATATAGAGAACCATTGTTTAAAGAAACATTTGTAACATATATGCCAAATGAAAGGTTACTTACATCTATTGAAAATTTTGTATAATACAGACCTGCCCTGAATGTTGAATTGGATGAATAATTTCTTACTGGAATCAAATTTCCATTTGATTCATTCACTAAATTTAATGTTAAAAATGCACTAACATGCTGAGTTGTTGTTAAATTTATGTAATAAATATTTGTTGGATAAAAATTGAATGTTACATTCTTCAAGATAGTTTGATTATTCCCCGATATTTCATATGAATTATAATATTGATGCATATTTGAATCTCCAATTGGGTAATAAATTAAAGCAAATAACGATGCAATAACTATTGCAATTGTTCCAATCTTTGCTCTCTTTTTTGTCTGCCAAATTTTCATTCTGTGAAATAGATAAAACAATATTATAGGATATAATAATATAAGAGCACCCATCACTAGAAAAGCAACAGCTACAAATGCGATTCCTATTAGAATTGAGTATACCAAAATCCTGAGATCGTTAGACTCCATTTTTATTACCTTTTCCTATGATTCCATTTCAATGGCATTAATAAATCTTTTCCATATTCATTTCAAAACCCTTATCGTTATTTTTACTACCCTGTCTTGTATGTCCCATTCTTTTGAATAGCCCTCATTTAAATCTTCATTGAATATGGAAAGAGTTTCTTTTTCAATATAATCTTTATTATTTTTTAAAACAAGTTCTATATTAGGATCTATTGATTCTATTTTTAGTTCTATCCTGTCCGCATAGGCCAAATCAAGCTCTTTCCTCATGATTTGTATTCTTCTTACAAGTTCCCTTGCAAGACCTTCAAGTAAAAGATTTTTATCTATTTTTTTAGTTATAAGTACATATAAATCATTATCCTTTGCAAGTTCAAGATCATCAATTGGTTCCTCAGTAAATATTATTCCATTTGAGGGTATTTCTGCATCCAGTATTTTTAAAGTTCCGCTCTCTTTAATTCTATTTCTTAATTCAAGTGGATCTAAGCTCATCAAATATTCTGAATATCCTTTTATTTCATTTTTAAATATAGGCCCTACCACTTTAGGATCTAGCTTAATGCTTACTTTAACAAATTTGTTTATATCATTCTCTATAAATACTTCCTTTACATTTAATTCTTCAATAATTATATCCTTATGCTCTTCCAACACATTCTTCAATTTTTCATCCTTAGTAATTACATAAATTTTTTCTATAGGTTGTCTTGTTTTTATGTTAGCAACTTGTCTAGCTCTTCTTCCAAGTTCAACTACATTTATCAAAGATTGCATGTCATTTTCTAAAGAAAGATTAATCAATGATTCGTTCTCTTTTGGATAATCCTGTAAATGAACGCTTTTTTCTCCTGTCAGGTTTCTAAATATATATTCTGAAATGAATGGCGCGAAAGGGGCTAAAATTTTTGAAAAATCCCTGAATACAATGTACATTGTTCTGTATCCTGACATTTTTTCCTGGGTAAGCTTCTCTTCCCAAAATCTTCTCCTTGATCTCCTTATGTACCAATTACTAAGATCATTAATGAATTTTTCGTTACACTCCATTGCTCTGTTAATCTCTAATTTTTCCATGTAATTTCTAACACATTTTATTGTGCTATTTAGCTTTGAAATTATCCACTTGTCCAGACTTTCTGTTATTTCACCTTCATCGTAATGAAAATTATCCAGTTTTGCATTATTTTTGAAAAATACGTACGAATTCCAGAGAGTTTCTATTGTTCTTGATCTGTATTCCTTTATCAATGTGCTTGAAACCCTCCTGTCCTTCCAAGGTGGTAAGCTAAAAATGTATACTCTTAAAGCATCTGCACCTAGATTGTCCATTATTGGCATAGGATCTACAGCATCACCCTTACTTTTGCTCATTTTTTCTCCCCTTTCATTTAATACAAAGCCTAATGTAAGGACATTTTTGTATGAATTTGAATTGTTAATTAAAGAATTTACAACATGGAGTGTATAGAACCAGCCCCTTGTTTGATCAATAGCCTCTGTAATAAATTCAACAGGATAGAATTTTTCAAATTTATCTTTATTTTCAAATGGATAATGAAATTGTGCAAATGGTGCACTACCAGAATCAAACCAACCATCAATTACAAAATTTTCCCTTTCCATTTTTTCATTACATACGGGGCATTTTACTACTAATTCATCTACCCATGGCCTATGTGGTTCAAAATCATCCGGAACTTTTTCAGAATGCTGGAATAACTCTTTGAAGCTAGACGGAACAAAAGTATGACCATTCTTGCATTTCCATACTGGTAATGGTGTTCCCCAATAACGATCCCTGCTCAATGCCCAATCCTTTGCCTCTAAAAGAAAATTTCCAAATCTTCCATGTTTTAAATGATCAGGGATCCAGTTTATTTTTTCATTATTTTCTATGAGCTTTTCTCTTATATTGGAGACCTTAATGTACCATGTATCAAGAGGATAATAAAGTAAAGGAGTGCCACATCTCCAGCAAAATGGATAAACATGTTTTATTCTTTCACTTTTGAAAAGCTTGTTTTCCTTTTTAAGATAAGATATTATTTCTTTATCAGCTTCTTTCACAAATTTACCCTTCCATGGTCCATCAGTAAATTTGCCTTCCCTGTCAACAGGATTGAGAATTTTTACATTTAATCTCCTGGCAATTTCGAAATCATCCGAACCAAAAGCAGGAGCTATATGAACAATTCCTGTACCTTCGTCAATTGATACAAAATCTCCTGAAACCACATAAAAAACATTTCCATCATATGGTATTGCATCAATTATCCTTTCATACCTTTTGTTTAAGAGATCTTTACCCTTAAGGATCTTAACAATCTCAGCATCGGGCATCAATTTTTTTGATACCTCATTTGATAAATAATATTTCTCGTTGTTATAATTAACAAGAACATAATCTATATTTTCATTTACAGCCAAAAATAGATTGGATGGCAGAGTCCATGGTGTTGTTGTCCATACAAGAAAATATGCATCTTCATCCTTGACCTTAAATTTCACATATATGGATGGATCCTCTGTTTCTTTATATCCTTGCGCCACTTCATGGCTTGATAGTGGAGTTCCGCATCTGGGGCAATAGGGTACAATTTTAAAACTTTTTTCCAGTAGACCCATGTTCCATATTTTGCTTAATGCCCACCATACACTTTCTATATAACTGTTGCTCATGGTGACATAAGCATTTTCAAGATCGATCCAGAAACCAATTCTTTTTGTCATCTCTTCCCATTCTTTTTTATATTTAAAAACACTCTCTTTGCAGAGTGCATTAAATTCTTTTATTCCATATTTTTCAATCTCTTTTTTTGAATTTATTTTTAACATTTTTTCTACTTCTAGTTCTACTGGTAAGCCATGACAATCCCAACCGCCTATCCATGGAAATATATTCTTGCCATTCATTGCGTTGAACCTTAATACAACGTCCTTAGTGGCTCGAGTAAGAGCATGACCAAAATGTGGGTGGCCGTTGGCAGTTGGAGGCCCTTCTAGAAATGAAAAAATTTCATTTTTCTCGTTCTTATTTCTTAATTCCTGGAATATTTTTTCCTTTTCCCAATATTCCATTATTTCCCTTTCCATTTTTGGAAAGTCTATTTTTGGATTGAATGTTTCTTCAGCCATAATATTCTCTAGGTATATAATATCATAAAATAAAGTTTTTATCATGCATAATAAAAATCATGCTTTTTTGACTTAGAAATGTTTATTTATATTCTAATCTATAGAGTTATAATGATTGAATGGGCTGAAAAGTATAGGCCTAAATCGCTGAAAGATATTGTTGGAAATCAAGATGCAATTCAAAAAATAAGGGAGTGGGGTGAATCTTGGAAATCCGGAAATATACCAAAGAAAAAGGCTCTTGTGTTTGAAGGAAAACCAGGCGTGGGTAAAACAAGCACTGCACTTGCATTGGCCAATGATTTTGGATGGGGTATAATAGAATTAAATGCCTCTGATATTAGAAATGAAGAACATATAAAAGAAATTGCAATGCGTGGTTCTTTGTACGAAACTTTTAGTGATAATGGTGATTTTTTATCATCCAAAGAAGGTAAAAGAAAACTGATCATAATTGATGAAGCGGATAATTTGTATGAAGGTAAAGGAGATTCAGGAGACAGAGGAGGCAGGAAGGCTATTATTGAAACAGTTAAGGTAACGATGCAACCCGTTATCCTTATTGTGAATGATCCTTATGAATTATTTAAGGGTGAACAGGGTCAGGTTCTAAGAAACTTGGTTGAAGAAATAAAATTCAGATCACTCAATTATAAGCAAATTTCATCTTCAATTTTAAAGATGATTTGTGCAAGGGAAAATATCATTGTTGATAGGAATATCCTTGATAGAATAGCACAAAAAAGTGGTGGGGATGTAAGGGCTGCGATAAATGATTTGCAAATGCTTGCCCAAGGTAAAAAAACAATTACAGAAAAAGATCTTGAAAACCTGGGATCTAGGGATATTGTTGAAAATATATACAGTGCAACTTTGAATATAATACTCAGCATGTCTATGAAAACTTCCAGGGAAGTGCTTAACTCAGTGGATGAAGATCCATCATTAATAATGCAGTGGATAGATGAAAATATTGCACATGAATATCTGGACACTGAAGATCTTTCGCGAGCTTTTGACTATATTTCAGATGCAAATCTTTATCTTGGGAGAATAAGGAGGCTTCAGTATTATGGTTTCCTATCCTATGTTTATGATTTTCTTGCAGCTGTTTCAATTGCAAAGAAACATAAGTATGGAATACATGGTAAATTAAATAGCCCGGATTTCCTTAAGGCAATGGCCCAAAGAAAAAGATCAAAGGATTATAGAGACATCATATCACAAAAACTTTCGAAAATAACGCATCAATCCCAGGATTCAACAAATTTTGAATTCTTTGAAATATTTATGAGGATCTTCAGAAACGATATAAATTTCGCAGCCTGGAACACTGTAATTTTAAATTTAAGTGAGGAGGAAATTGAATTTCTTACAGGTAATGAGAACGTGGAAAAAATATTGGAAAAATCTAAAGACATAATGAAAAAGATGGGAAATAATGCTTAGATTGAAATGTTTAAAAATGAGTTTACTTTTACGCAATTATGGATGATAAATATGATTTCTTAAAATCAATAATTGAGATGGATCCATTCCTTAAGCACGTTGGAATCAAGGTAATTTCTCTAGAAGACGGATATGCTAAATTATCCATGGAATTTAGAGAGGAAATAACAAGGCTTGGAAACATTGCCAATGGCGGAGCTATTGCAACCCTTGCAGATGCTGCAGGTGGAGCTTCAGTTCTTACATTACTTTCAGGAAAAAACCATGTGACAATTTCCCTAAATATGGAATATTTAGAGCCTGTAGAAAACGGACCTGTTATAGGAGAGGGAAAAATAGAAAGAAAAGGAAAGCATTTAATTTTCTCATCCATCAACATTTTTGATGGAAATGGAAAACTCTGCGCACATGCCCAGGGTATATATTTCCTTAAAGATTTTTAATTTATATCCACCCAGCCTTTGATTCAAATATAAGTTCTGCTAATTTTATCTTGTCCTTTAATGAATGTCCTCCAACTATTGATAGAAACATGGCATCCCTATAGAATTTCTCCACACCAAAATCCATTAGATATCCATAGCCACCATGAACCTGGAGAGCAAGCTTCGACGTCCTTCTAGCAAAATCCAATGCAATCGTTTTTATCATCAATTCCTTCTTAAGATCTTTCTGGCCTTCAGCAACACTTATTAAATGTGAATTCAGGGAATCTAGCTCAGAATAAGCCTGGGACATATTAAATGCAAGGGGCTGAAAATCTTTCAGTTTATGTAGAAATGCATCTCTTTCCTTGGCATAGGAAATTGCCTTTGAAAGTGCCCCATTTGCTATACCTATTGCTATTGCTGCAACTGGAAGATGTATATCATCTATGATATCATCCAATTTTGTGCTTAGTTTTTTGAATTTTTCTGAGTTGAATTTAATGGGTGAGAATGCTACTCCTCTAAATCCAAGTTGCTCGTGAGCTGGCAGTTTTTCAAACCCAGATTCGATTAAGTACAAAGATTCCTCTTCTTCAATATTCACTATGAATATATCACCTGATGAATTGAATACAGCGTTCATAACGCCCTCTATTCTATTTTCTTTTTTAGTAATGTGTCCAGGATCAAGTATGTTCAACCTTGTTGAATATGCAAGAGATCCTGACATTTTTCCTGATGCTATTTTTGATATTATTTCTAAATTATTATCATTCATTAGGGATTTAATTACAAGTGAATTCTGCAAAAATATGTAAAACGCAGCAGATGGGCTGGCGGATGCAATTTCTCTTAAAAGTATTGTATAACCAAGTCTATCAAGATTTGCTCCTCCGGTCTCTAATGGTGCAAGTGCTCCTAGGAAGCCCTGTGATGCAAGTTTATTCTTAAGATCAACGCTTAATCCTTCAATTTCTATATTTTTGTTCACTGGCTCAATTTCTTTTTGTGAAAATTCTCTCAATACAGATTCTAGAACCTTATGTTCTTCATCCATGTTTAATCACTCTCCAGCTTTTTCATTAACATTCTGTATATGGTCAACTCTTCTATCTCGCTTGATCCTTCCCAGATTTCGTTAATTTTAGCATCTCTAAACATCCTTTCAAGTGAAGTTAAAGCACCATCCATGCCTGTTGCAAGAAGCGCCTTTTCAGTAGCATACGTACCTGTCTCAGCAGCATAATATTTTGCCATGCTTGTTAAAACTGGATCTGGATTGAATTGAAATAGGAAAGACGCTGCCTTATATGTGATGAGCCTAGCTGCCTCAATCCTCGTGGCTATTTCGGCTATAGTGAATTGCGTACCTTCCATAGATGAAAATGCCTTGTCCTTTTTTGCCTTTTCAACTATTATATCAAGTGCTCCCTGTGCTATGCCTATCGCCATCGCTGCCACATAAATCCTTGAAATGTTGAAAAAGTTCATGGCATAATAGAAACCTTTTCCCTCTTCTCCTAAAAGATTTTCCTTTGGTACCTTTACATTATCGAAAATCACTTCTGCAGTATCTGATGCCCTCATTCCCATTTTGCCATATAGCTTATTTGTTGAAACTCCAGGCCACTTAGTTTCAACAATTACCATTGACATGTTATGATGCCTTTTCTGTTCCGATGGTACAGGTCCAGATCTCGCCACAACCACAAGCTGATCCGCTATCGTACCATTTGTAATGAACATTTTGGATCCATTTAAGATGTATGACCCATCTGGTTGCTTGTCAAGCTTTGATGCTATACCAGCAACATCGCTACCTGCAACGGGCTCAGTAACAGCAAAACCCATTATCCTTTCTCCTCTAAGTACAGGCTCAAGATATTTTTTCTTCTGCTCATCATTTCCAAGCAAAAGAATATTCTCGTTACCAAAGAATGGTGCAAATATTGAAAATCCCAGGCCTGGATCGACTCTGAACAGTTCTTCTATGGTGATGAGCAAATCCCAATAGTTGCCATAATTTAATATTCCTTCTTCCATTGCCTTCTTCCTTATTTCAAATGGGAATTTTTCATGCTCATCATAGTACCTTTTCTTTTCATCTGCAAATTCTCTCAGGGCAAATGCCCTGACAACTTTTCTTTTTTCCTCTAATTCAGGAGGTAATGAAAAATCCATACATCACACCCTCTCAAGTATTGTGGCGTAGCCCTGGCCTCCACCAACGCATAGCGTGGCGAGACCATACCTCGCATTTTTCTCCTTTAAAATTCTTGCCAAAGTTCCTGTAATTCTTGCTCCTGAAGCTCCAAGTGGATGGCCTATTGATATGCCGCCGCCATGAATATTCACTCTATTCATATCTATTCCAAGCTTCTTTATTGCATTTAATGGTACCACAGCGAATGCTTCATTTATTTCCCAGTAATCTATGTCATCAACCTTCAACTTTGCTCTTTCTAGAGCTCTCTTTGATGCAGGTACTGGTCCTTCACCCATGATACTTGGGTCTACACCCGCCCATCCAAATGATACTATTCTGGCCATGGGTTTAAGGCCATATTCATCCATAGTTTTTTCATTCATTAACAAGGTCATTGATGCTCCTGCATTCAATGGTGATGAGTTTCCAGCAGTTATTACACCATCAGGTTTAAATGCAGGTGGTAACTTTTTAATCTGTTCTAGAGTTGTATCTGGCCTTATACTTTGATCTTTATCAACAGTTATCATTTCACCGTTGTATTCAACTTGGACTGGCATGATTTCTCCCTTAAACCATCCATTTTGGAGCGCTTCTCCAGCTAGTTTATGGCTTCTTAAGGAGAATTCATCCATCTCCTCCTTTGAAATGCCAGATACTTCGGCCAATTTTTCTGCTGTTAATCCCATACTGTATCCAATGTTCATTTGGTATTTCATGTACTCTGGCCTTACCAACAGTTTGTAATTCACAGCAATATGCGGATTATTGCCTAATGGTACATGTGTCATATGCTCCATACCGCCTGCCAATGCAATGTCAGAATTTCCAGTCATAATTTCCCAAGAGCCTATGGCCATTGCTACCATTGATGATGAGCAAGCTCTGTCAACAGCCATTGCTGGAACCTCTACTGGTAAACCAGCAAGGAATATGGGATGCCTTCCACCGTAAAGCCAGTTTTCATCTGCTTGTAAAGCACAACCTGTTATTACATCACCTATCCTTAGTGGATCTATGTTATTTCTACCTATGATTTCTTTAAGTAACATGGCTACAGCATCATCCATCCTGAGGGAATTAAAAACATCCCTTTCAGGCTCATTTGGTCTAGATCTAGAAAATGGTGTCCTAACAAAATCAACTAAATATACATCCTGCATATTTATCTCCCCTTATATTCAGGTTTTTTCTTTTGAAGGAATGAGGATATGCCTTCCTTAAGATCCTCCGTGGAATATGCAACTCCTGCTGCAAATGATTCCATCTCCAAACCTATGTCCATTGGTACTTCTGTACCTTTATTCAATAGCCTTTTTGAAAGATACATTGCTATAGGTGCCGAAGTATTTGCTATATTCTTAGCAAATTCAATTGCTTCATTGTCAGGATCCTTGAATATTCTATTTATAATTCCCATTGAAAAGGCTTCCTTACCCGTGATCCTCTGACCTGTAACTATAAGTTCCATAGCTTTTCCAAGACCCGCAACTCTGGCTAGCTTCTGTGATCCTCCCCATGCTGGGATTAATCCCAATGTTACTTCTGGAAAACCTACCTGCACATCTTCCGTACCAACTCTTAAATCACAAGCAAGAGATAATTCAAATCCACCTCCAAGTGCATATCCCTTCATTACAGCAATTGTCAATTTCGGCATTTCAGACAGAAGCCTGAAAATCCTCTCTCCTTTTCTTGAAAATTCAAGGAACTGGAAACTGCTAGCAAAATATTGTGATAAGTCTGCACCAGCAGAAAATGTATTTCCCTGGCCTGTAATTACTACAACATATGTTTCATTATCATTCCATAGCATCTTTATTGCTTTTTCTAAATCTTCCAAGAGTTCATCATTTATTGTATTGTGTTTAGGTCTGTTTAAAATGATCCTCGCCACCTTAAATGGATATTTTTCAATTATTACTGTGTTTAGATTTTCTGATGATGATTTTGCCTGTTCTTTAACTACCTTCTCTTCCTTCTTTTCTTCTTTCTTTTTCAATCTTCCGTCAATTGCTTCCCTCATTTTTCCATTTTTAATAGATTCCGCAGGTTCAAAAACTGAGCAGTTGAATCTTTTTGCAAGTGTTTCTAGCTTTGCTTTTACTTCTGCATTGGTTAAACTCTTTGCAACAGATATTGGGCCGAATGCCCTATTTAGGCCATATTTTACTCCTGTCTCAATGTCCTCAGGTGAAGCAACCCCTTCTTCAATCAATTTAACTGATTCGTTTATCTCAACTGCAAATATATCCATCAGGTCTACTTTGTTAGTTGCTTTCTTAGTATCTATTACAGGTCTTCCAGATGACCAGTCATAAAAGCCTTTTCCAGTCTTTTTACCAAGATATTTTTTATTGTAAAGTTCTTCGTATACTTTGCATTTGCCATAATCTGGATTTAAAGTTTTAGCATAATATTCCATTGAATGGTAAACAACATCTATGCCAACGTAATCTATCAATTCATATGGGCCCATTGGCATGCCTTGCATCTTTGCGAATGCATCAATTTCTTCTGGCGAGGCTACTTTATTTTCAATCAAAAGACAAAATAGTAGCATGTCTGGAGCATTTATCCTGTTTACAATGAAACCTGGTGAATCCTTCATTACTTTTACAGGTATTTTACCTATTCTCTTTACAAGATCATACAATAATGAAATTACATCATCTGATGTTTCTTCACCTTTTATAACTTCCACGAGTTTCATCACGACAGGGGGATTAAAGAAATGCAAACCTGCTACCCTATCCCTCACTGTAATATTTTTTGCAATATCCGTAATCCTTATGTTTGATGTATTGCTCGTAAGGATTGTATCTTTTCTGGTATATTTTTCCAAATCTTGGAAAATCTTTCTCTTGAGATCTTCAATCTCCGGTACGGCTTCTATAACCAGATCAACATCCTTTACCGCAGGCTCAATTTCTGTATATACTTTAATCCTTGAAAGAACATCACTTACTGATGATTGGCCTAGTGATCCCTTTTTTGAAAGCTTCTCAAGACTATCCCTTATTTCATTCATTGCCTTGTCTAGCATTTCTTTTGATATGTCCTCAATATTTACTTCATAGCCATTTACGGCAAAAACTTCTGCTATACCGTGACCCATCTCCCCTGAACCTATCACCGCAATCTTTCTGATTTCCATAACACATCACTTAATTTTTTTAATTACATTCACAAGCTTTTGTGCAAGAAATGGATCTCCTTTAATTTTTAATTTTCCAGAGAAAAATGCTTGAACTCCATCAAGTTTGCCTTCTATTATAGCCTGAAGATCTTCCTCTTTTGCTGTTAAAACAACTGTTGGGGATGCATGTTCGCCCTGCGTAAGCACTGCTGACCCATCTTCCTTAAAGCTAAGGTAAAATGAATCCCCTAGGTCATTCTTAAACTGAAAAATGCTTGTTGTTCCTTTTAGTTCACTTTTCAAAGCTGAATTCGCATTCAGCTTGTTTACATAATCATTTAAAACATCAAAAGATTTCATAAACAACTTAAATGAAAATTCATTTAATAAATCTTTCTACAATGTAAATTATTTTTAATAATTTTTAATGTTTTTAGGAAATATTTTTAAAATGAAATAAATAAGAAAGAATAAAACTGTTGATAGTGGGGCAAGATAAAATGGAAATGTAAGGGATATAAAAATAAAATAGAATATTAAGAATGAGAATATTATAGCAAATAATGGAAATAAGAAATTTTTAATCAAACCTTTTCTTTCTTCATAGAATCTTTTAATTAAGGCAACATTTAAAGCATCGTGGAAAATAATCCAATTAAAAGTTGCAATCGATGTGGCAAGAAGAAAAGAATTGAGTGGGCCCATTAAATATAAGAAAAATAAAATTAAAATGGTAATAATTATAAAAGAAAAATAAACAGATTTATCGTAGGATATAGTATTTTCATATACCTTGTGTAAAGTTCTTGTTAGAGAAATTCCGTAAATTACCAAAATTGAAAAGAAGCTATTAATAAGAAGAATTATAAAAAAAATTAAAAAATAATGGAATCTGTAAGTTATTGTAAAAACAGGTATTTCCATGTTTGTCAGAGATAATTGGTTAATAGCAAGGTAATAGGAAATAGAAAGTGATGCTAATATGAAAACAACACCTTCCATTAAACTTGATACGAAAATTGATTTTTTAACATTTTTAAATGGATTTTCTATTTTATCACCAAAACTGATAGGAGATCCAATTCCTGCAAAAACAAGAACAGAAAAAAGTGATCCAACAAAAATCCCACCTATTTTAAATTTGAGAAATAATGTTGAATAATTTCCTTTTGAAATAAAAAAAAGAAATATACTGAAAATTAAAATAAACAGGATTTCAAGAAAAGATCCAATTGAAATATAAATTATGGATGATTTGAAATTATTCTTAATCAAAAACGTTAATGAAATAATGATCAAGAATAAGAAAATATAAAGATAAATATTAAAAATACTTAATAGTGATGGTATTAAAATGAAAATAAGAAATATTATAAGTGATGCAAATGAAAAAAAGATGTAAATGAAATATACATAAATAAAATTCTTCAACCCATTATTTTCCTTTAAAAATAAATAATATGCTCCTTTGCCCACTCTATACCTTGATAATTGATAAATAGTATTCATAAAAAAAAGATAGAGAAAAAAGGAAAATACGAAACTAATGAACATTAAATTACCAGCATAAAAATATGCATACGAAATTAAAATTGCAAAATTTACAAGAGGACCTGCTCCTGCTAATGATGAGAATACACTTTCAATGAACGATATCTTTTCCATTATTCTTTAAAATTAATTAATATTATTAAAGTTTACTTTAAATCTAAAAAAAGATTTATTTGTAAATTCATTTAGCATTATTATGGGCAACTTTATTTATAAATACCGTGTGGCCTGGGTGGATACTGATAATCTAGGAGTGGTGCATTTTTCAAATTATTTTAGAATTTGTGAAAGAGCAGAGGAGGAATTCATGAATTCTATAAATATACCATTTGATGCAACAAACAGTATTTCAATGCCTAGGGTAAAGGCAGAATGTAATTATAAATTTCCATTAAGATTCAATGAAATTGCAGAGGTAACTATCAACGTGAAAGAATTGGGTAAAAAGCATATCAAATATGAATACCAAATATATAATTCAACACAGGGCAGGATTTCAGCCATTTGTGAAATAGTTGTTGTAGCTATAGATAAAAATTTTAAATCAATTTCAATACCTGAAGAAATTATAAAAATATATAAAAATTATTTCAACCTATGATTTTTTAATCTTATAAACAATGAAATAGAGGAATGATGAAATTAAAGCGGTTAAGAAGATCAGAAACCATCTTGTTATGTAACTTCCAGGTATTGAAAAGATAAGACCACCAAAAAATGGTCCAGCAGATCTTCCTATGCTTGTAAAGAATCCAAATGTACCTGAATATTTGCCCCTGTCCTCTGGTTTTGCAAGATTAACTGCCGTTGCAGTGGCGCTTGATGAGTAAATTATTTCACCAGTGGTAATGACAAGCATAACGATAAAAAGCCATTCTATACTTGAATTCAAAGATAGCATAAAGTATCCAAATCCATAGATTATCATACCAAAAATTAGAAAATTAAATGAATTTTTTACATTTGTTAATCTTGCAACTGGATATTGCAGGACTCCTACCATAAGACCATTTAATGTCCATGTAAGCCCTATAATATATACTTCAATTAGATTGACTTGTGATTCATAAACGGAGTATGTGCTTGTCAATTGACCAAAAACTAGGAAACTAATGAATCCAGATATACTGTATATAAGAAATGCCTTGTTCATAAGAGCACTTGGAATATCAGATATCTTGAATGTTTTCCGATTTACATTTGTTTCTGGAAGCGATAATATTATGATGGAAACCATTGAAAGTAGAATACCCATAAGAATAAAGGATTGGGAATATAAATGGAGATCATATACAAACCCACCAATAGCTGGCCCAATTCCCCAACCTAAATTTGCAAGTGCCCTCTGAATTGCATAACTACTAAAACGTTCATTTTCATCAAATACATCAGCAATCATTGCATTGAAAGTAGAAAATACCATTCCACTGAATATGCTCTGTAGAAAAAGAGCTACAAGTACTGTAATAAGAGAAAAAAAGAATATGCCTATTCCAAATATTATAAATGAAAAGCCCTGCCCCGCCTGGCCTAGTATGATTAATTTTTTTCTTCCAAAAGAGTCAGAAATTGCACCGAAAACAATTTGTAAAACTGCGCCTACGACGCCAACAACAAGTAAATATGCACCCACCAAAGTCAAAGAAAGATGCATGTAAGTGGTCAGAAACAATACTATGAAAGACCAGAGTGTTCCATAACCAAAAGATCTGAGGAAACTTACTGTTGCAACGGTTTCAATTACCTTTTTCTTAATGTTCATTGTTAGAAAAGCCCAAATGCAATTCCATTAAAATTATTTTCTATTTTTTTCCAAATATTTGGAAAGATATATTGAAGCAAGAATTCCATAGATTGGGAAAATTATTATCAAAAATATTGCTGTTCCATATCCGTAAGCGTATGCAAAAGGGAGCAAGACCAAGGGTGCTATTATATGTCCTGTTGAACCTATCATGGAAAATTCCCATGTTCCTTTTGCAACATATCCATCTTTGTAAATTAGCCTTGGGAGTGAAAAAATGATTGAAATAACAAACCCTTCCATCATTATTAGAAAGACTGACAAATATAATAAACTACCCTTAGGGTATGATGAAAATATAATAAATCCAGGAATTGACAACGCGTATCCTACGATAGATACCAAAAAAAGTGATCTCTGTTTTAATTTCCCTCCATAAAGGAAGTATGCTATTAAACCGCCAAATATGGTAGTAATGGCACCCCAGATACCAAAGATTGACATTGTTATTCCTATGTCCATGGGGTCATATATGCTTAAATATGCTGGAATTATAGATGCAAGAATAAGATTAAAGCCCGCAATACTCATCCACATTATTCCCATGATCCATGTAACTGGCTTTTTTATTGTAGTTCCAGTTTTATCTTTTCTCAATTCCTCTAAATTATATTTTTTACTATTTATAAGGAAAATGAATGGGAGAGAGATTAATAAGGAAACAGTGCCTAGGATTGTAAAAACCATATATATATTCATACCTGAAAGAAATGATAGAGATGATCCTAAGGCGACACCACTTGGAACGCCTGATATTGATAATGTATTTGCAAGCACACGCGATCTATCATCGAATATATATGAATAAGATATTGAAAATATGTCATTTAATATAGTTGCCATTCCCTGAATAAGTCTAAAGGCAATTAATTCATATATGGAATTTATGTATGGCATTAAATATAAAGTTAATGATATGAGAAAAATTATTCCAAATGTTGAATAAGTAGTATTCTTATGGAATTTCAAGAATCTGCCAAGTATTTTTCCAAGTGGCATTCCAGAAAAATAGAATATAGTTCCTAGATAAATTATCTCATTTGAATTTAATTTCAGTACACGTGAAAAGAATGGTATGAACATCATGAAGGATGATAATGATGATAACAAAACCATGGCAGTTATAAAACCTGCTATGGGTAATGATAATTCTTTTAATCTCATAATTAAGGGTATTTTTTAAGATTATTTTAAAATTGATGTTAACATGTTAAATAAGAAAAAATTTTAAATTAAGGCCTTGATTAACTTTTTTTAATGTTAAAATTGGAAAAAAATTCAATTTCAAGCGGCCCTTTACCAGAAGGCTGCAACCTATGCAGGGAAGGCGCAAAGTTAGTTTTATTTGTAACTGGACTATGTAACTTTAAATGTTTTTATTGCCCATTGAGTAAAGAGAAAAAAAATAATGATGTAATTTATGCGGATGAAATGCCTGTTCTTAAATATGAAAATATAATTGAGGAAGCGAAGCTTATAGATGCTAAGGGGACAGGTATAACGGGAGGAGATCCAATAAAAAAGATAGATAGAACAGTCGAATTTATAGAACTATTAAAAAATGAGTTTGGAAATGCACATCACATTCATCTATATACTGCGTCCGGAAAGAAAGAAGATCTGGAAAAGCTTTCAAATGCAGGTCTTGATGAAATAAGATTCCATGTTCCAGTAAGACTATGGCAAAATTTACTATCATCTGATTACAAAAATAAAATAACCATATCCAAAGACTTAGGAATGAAAGTAGGTATAGAAGTGCCTGTTCTTCCCGATAAGGGAAAAGAATTATTAAAATTGATAATGGATGCTGAATCTCTTAACATAGATTTCATAAATTTAAATGAACTTGAATTTTCTGAAACAAACTATGAATCTCTCAGGCTTAAAAATTACAGAACAAAATCTTATATAAGCAGTGCTGTCTATGGTAGTGAAAAAACTGCAAGGGAAATTATTTTGAATAATGATTTTATCACGACAGTCCATTATTGTTCTGCCAGTTTTAAAGATGCTATACAGTTAAGAAGAAGACTCCTACGCAGGGCTAAAAATGTTGCTAAAGATTATGAGGTAATAACAAGGGATGGTACTATATTGAAAGGAATTATTGAAATTGAAAATCCAAAGGAAGTGTATGTAAAAATAATGAATGAATTTGATATACCTAGTGATCTCATATACTTAGACAAATATAAAAATAGAATTGAAATAGCACCTTGGATATTGGAAAAAATAAAAGAGTACTTTAAAGGAAAGGCGTATTTGGTAGAGGAATATCCATCCTGGGATAGGACAGAGGTGGAAAGGACACCTTTGTGATCAGATTGTTTCATTAAGAAAAATATCTCTTTTTTTCATTTCATTCTTTATTTTCTCATATAATTTTTTATCAAAACCAAGCTTTTCTGGAGGCATTATTCCTTTAAATTCATTTTCCAAAGCAATTCTGGAAATTATTGCTGCTGTGTATCCTGTCATTCTTGACATCGATGTCATATGCTTTTCTTTATCATATTTATCGTACACGAACACATCCTTTGTATTTTTCGCAAAGCCTCTAACAAGTAATATGGATATGTCCTCAGTTTCAATTTCAAGCTTTTTAAATAATTTAATAGATAATTCTCTTGGTACACAGCCATCTATTTCATCCGTGGAAAAATAGCCCATCTCCTTAAGAAGCTTTATTTTTTCTAAATGTGAAGGATACCTTAGAGTTTTTTCAAATATATTCTTTATTTTTATTGTTTTTAGCATTGTCCTGAGGCCATCAGAATAGAAGGATTCAAAACTCCCTATGCTAGAAATACAAAATGGCTCTATATTTTCAAGAGGGTCTATTGAAACTATTTTACCATTTTTAATGTATCTTGCTTTTCTTGTGTATTCATCTATTAAGCCTTCAACATTCCAAGTAATGGTATAATCTAGAGGGGGTATCTTTTTTAATGGTAAACCTGCAACATAGATTTCTATTTTTTCTATTTTTTTCATTGTTTTGTATAAATAACCAGAAATTATATTACTTAGACCTGGAGCGAAGCCGGCATCAGGTATAAGAAATAATTTATTATCTTCAACTATCCTTTTAAAAGCATATGGATCCTCTGGCATGTATGATACATCTACAACATTTTTTCCCATTTTTAATAGTTTAGATATTGCATCAAATGCAATTGATCCAGGTAAAGCTGATATTATCAAATCAGATCTTTCTATAATTTCTTTGTTCTTTACAACGTCACCTAAATACTTTTTCTCAATTGGCAATTTATCTAGAGCCTTTTTTGAAACATCAACTGCGGCTACATCAAAATCTTTATACAAATCATCTATGATTGCAAATCCTATATTTCCAGCTCCTAAAACTGTAATCATAATGTATTATCATTTTTTTAGTTAATTAAATTTACTAATCCATCATGCAAAAAATTATGAACCTTTTAGTCTTTTTCTAAATTGATGAATGATCTCAGAAAATCTATTGATATACTAAGAAAAAATAATGATCTTTTAGAAATAGATGACCATTTTTCTTCCGATCTTGAAGTTTCTTCATTTACTAATATTGTTCAGAAAAAAAATGGTCCAGCTCTATTATTTAAAAATGTTGATGGTGGAAATATTCCAGTCCTTACAAACACGTTCGGAAATATGAATAGATTGGAAAATATGATTGGAAAGAGTTTGGATGATATAATAAATTTATTTAATAAAACTATGAATATGTTATTTTCAAGACCATCATTAATTAAAGGGTATGAAATTTTTAAAGATTTTAAAAATTTGGGTATAGATGAAAAAGGAAACGGTCCAGTAAAAGAAATGAGTAATGATATTGATCTTAATGATATACCAATTCTAAAAACTTGGCCTAAGGACGGAGGTAAATATATTACCTGGCCAGTTGTAATTACAAAGGATCCAGAAAACGGCCAATATAACGCTGGAGTTTACAGAATGCAAGTATATGATGGTGAAACAACTGGTATGCATTGGCAAAAACAGAAGACAGGGAATATGCATCTTATGAAGGCAAAAAAAATGGGAAAAACACTCGATGTTGCTGTTGCTATAGGAGTTCATCCTGCAATATTATTCAGTGCCATTTCACCTCTCCCTGAAGGATTTAACGAACTTTCATTTTCTGGTCTCCTAATGGGGGAAAATGTTGAAGTTGTTAAAGGTGAAACTGTTGACCTTTATTATCCATCGAATGCAGAATTTGTTTTAGAAGGTTATGTTGATCCCGATGAGGAAAGAGATGAGGGCCCATTTGGTGATCATACTGGATATTATACACCAATTGAAAAATATCCTGTATTTCATATAAAAAAAATTTTCCATAGAAAAAATCCAATATACCATGCGACAGTTGTAGGTAAATTTTGGAATGAGGACGTTGTAATTGGTGATGCAATTCAGAGGATTTTTTTGCCTATAATTAAATTACAAAATCCTGAGATAGTTGATCTGTTTCTACCTGAAGAAGGAATTTTTAATGATCTAGCCATTGTTTCCATAGATAAGAAATATCCTGGCCAGGGAAGGAAGGTAGGAATGTCAATATTATCTATGGGTCAAATGATGTTTACAAAATACGTAATAATTTTAGATAAAGATATAAATATAAGGGATAGAAAGGAAGTGCTTTGGGCTATTGCAACAAGAACTGATCCTGCAAGGGATATAGAGTTGATAAATCTTTCAGTTGCAGATTCATTGGACCACGCATCATTATATCCAAATGCTGGAGGTAAAATGATAATAGATGCAACAAAAAAGTCAATTGAAGAAGGTTTTAATAGACCATGGCCTGAAAAAATAGTGGAAACAGAACTTGAAAAATTAAATGATAAATTGAAAAAATATGGATTTTTATGATTTCTTCAACAAAAATAAAGGATTTTTTGAAATTCATTAAAATAGAACATACACTTTTTGATCTGCCGTTTGGATATGCAGGAATGTTGTTAGCAAATGTCATTACATTAAAAATTTTCTTGTTAATAACAATTTCAGCAATATCTGCTAGAATAGCAGGTATGATAATTAACAGAATTGAAGACCTACCTTTAGACAAAAAAAATCCTAGAACTAAAGAAAGAGAATTGGTAACAGGCAAAATTTCACTTAAGGAAGCTTATATTATATTTTTCATTTCTTCTATTATATTTGAAATTTCCTCCATATTATTGAATTTATTGGCAGGTTTATTTGTTCCAGTAATTCTCTTGCTTTTCTATGTTTATCCAAAGACAAAAAAATTTTATGCTATATCACATATATTTCTAGGTTTTTCAATAGGAATTATAGTTTTGGGTGGATACATAGGGGCGAAAGGCATGTTCCCTACTTCACCAGAAACGTATTATTTAATGATCTTTGTATCTTTTTGGATAGCTGGTTTTGACATAATTTATCAGAATCAGGATACAGATTTTGATAAAAGTGTAGGAATTAAATCAATACCCGTAATTTTGGATGGAAATATACTTTGGCCGACTGCAGTATTTTATTTAGTATCTACCATATTCCTTATAATATTTTCAATAAATTCAATTTTTAAATTAATTGTTTCACTTTTAATAATAATTTTACTGTTTTTAAGATTACCATATATTTATAAATTATCAATTGACGATTTATTCAAATTTGATATACCTATTCCATTTTTATTACTTCTATCTTTAATCATTTAATATCGTAATTCGTTAAAAAAAGTTTATATACAAAATTTCTATTATCATTAATGGTGATATTAATGAAAAACATAAACATTTTCAAAAATACAGAATTTAACATCATACTTATTCTTGCATATATTGCAATAATGCTCGCAATCAGCCCTTTAATTCCAGGTGTTACATGGTTCCAGTTGGGTGATTTTACTCTGGATGTTGTTAATTATTATCACACTTTGATGATACCACTTGCTCTTCTTTTAATATTATATGCTACTTACATAATGAAACTCAATCAGAAAATTTTAACCGCAATTAACGCAAGCACAATTCCCTTGATAATTTTAAATATACTTGGGCTAATATTTTTCTATCCATCTAATACGCAATTAATTGACTATATATTACAGGGCATGAGAGATGTATGGATGCTTCTTTTAACTCTACTCTTTTTTATTGGTCTTTTATTGTTTCCATTTAAATTCAGAGATAGTTTTAAAAAAATTTGGGGAGCATATTTCCTCATATTGTTAGCTACAATATCCGCAGGAATTGCAGCTATAATGGGCATGATATATGAATATGGAAGTCTTTATGGATATAGTTCAATTCCTATATTTAATTCAATGGTAAACTCTTGGGGTGGTTTACAGACATTCCTTGGTAACTTGGTAACTTCTCATTCACATGAAATGCTTCCTGCAGTAATGGGTGGTATTGTTGCCTTGGCAGCATTATCATTTGGATACGGAAATTTAAATGGTTGGAAAAGAAATATTATAAATGTGGGAATGGTAATATCGATCTTTGGTACAATAAGCATGACATATCTATACATAATCTCTTCATTTGGGACATATTCTATACCTGCCATATTTACTTCAGGTCCATATGGCATGAATGGCCTTGCATTAGATGATTCTCAAACAGGCCTAATAGGAATAGGTGCACTGATTTCCTCTATAGGTATATATTTCACATTATCTAATAAAAAGACTGTTAGATTATTGCAAATTTCAGAACTGATAACCTGGATAGCTACCATGTTTGTAATGGTTGGAATTGGATATATAATAGAATTCAATGAATCCTATTATGGATTTGCTACAGCTGGAACACCACCCAACGGAGGCCCAGGATACCTCTATGATATGGCATATACCAATGGACATCTAATGTTTGCATTCTTCTTTATGCCTGTATTAGCAGCCTTATTACTTGCTTTTTTGATTTTTACAAAAGAAAATTCGAACTTTGTAAATTTCAATGCATATCTTTTCTTACTTGGAACGGCTTTAGGAGCAGAGGGAGTCCTAATCTATCTAATTACATTATCCTGGTATGTTGAAGCGATTGGTCTGGCAATCATTGCATTTTCTATGCTTTTAATGCTCTATCCTTCAATAAAAATTTACTATAAAAATTTAAAAGAAAATTCATAAATTTTTTCCTTTTTTAGCTTAGTAAAAATCCTCTTAGAAAAATTAATTTTTTATAATTTTTGATTATTCTTACCATTCGTGATATTATATACTAGAAATTTCATTATTTCTTCTTTTCTTGAATTAATTTTAT
>ERZ1669251.68-NODE-68-length-45101-cov-10.488723_pt1 | contig 45101 bp, 57 predicted proteins | sample MGYA00579294_ERZ1669251 | MGnify/ENA primary metagenome ERZ1669251 (study PRJEB41166, sample SAMN08046056) | hot springs metagenome | biome: hot spring; feature: acid hot spring; material: thermophilic sediment; isolation source: thermophilic sediment from acid hot...
TGGGCCGAAGCCCGTGTATGAATAGCCATAGATGTTAGTTGAGGCGCCTGACACTGTGCTGTTGTAGGTTGTTGGTCCGAAGACTGTTACGCCGGTGCCCAGCGTTACTGAGGCCTCCAGTTGTGATGTTGGTGGTAATGGATAAATTGAGATTGTGCTTGTTGTCTCGCCTACGTATAGGAAGAAGAAGTATAGGTCTGGTAGTACCACGTATAGGCTGCTATTTGTGGTCTCAGCGCCATATACTGGTCTGAATAAGTAGTAGGGGCCTGTTGGTGTTGATAAGTATGTCGATGGACTTACGCTGGTTAGGTTAGTCATTAGGCTGTTTAACGATGCATTTACGGTTGTTACATTAAATACCATCCAGTTCGCTCCTCCGTAATTATTTAGGACCACCACTACTGTCCAGTTTGCGTAGACCTGGCTTGGTGTTACTCCGCCGGTTAGTGTTGTGCTTACTGTCCAGGTTACGCCTCCTGTTGAGTTTGCCGTGGCTGTAGCGGTCATTTCAATAGGTGAATACAATACAAAGCTCTGGCTCTGGCTGTTCCAGTAGTAGACGTCGCTTGCGTTGGCTATGTATATGGTGAAGGATTTACCGGCTGTGAAGTACCAGGGAACCATCTGGTCAATGAGGCTTGTGTAGCAGGCTGACGAACATATTGGCGTTGTAGTCGATGTTAGTCTTGCGTCTGTTAGGTTCCAGGACATTGTATAGGTGTAGGTTACTGGTGGTATTGGCACTGATGTTGGTCCGTACTGCTGTGCCAAGGCTGGGTGTCCCAGCCCGGCAACTATTCCTATTATTACTAGTAGAGTTACTACTGGTATTATTAGTTTAGGTAGTTCCCAATTGGTTTTGGGTTTTGACATCGGGCTTCAATGTACGATTGGGTTTATAAGGGACTCGCTTGGAAAGATCGTTGAGTAATCCCGTGGAACTGCACATATCGTGGAACAAATAAATATAATATTTATAATTCCATCATTAATATATATTTAGCTTCCGTAAACTCCTCTGTGCGTTTTATTAGGAATTGATTGATGATGGACTAACCCGGCATCTCAACCATTGCCGGTTGACCAGTCGCATCCAACCAAACTGGGTAGCCCTGCCCTGTGCTCGTTACGTTCCACACGAACCATTGGCTTGGGTATCCCTGCGGGTATGTAATTACCATCACTAGGTAGTACTTACTCGGTACTTGTTGATTTATATTCATCGTTATATTGTACGTCACTATCTGCGATAATGTGCACCAAACCCAGCCGTGGCTATAACACGTAATGCCTCTTTGATTTGGGAATTGTATCCAGGTCATGTCGAATGTGCAATTATTCGGTGCAGGTAATGGGTTGTAGGGTGGGTTTGGGTTGGGTATCTGTGTTATTGAGTGTGTTCCCTGGCATGCTGAATTAAGCCAAGCCTCATTACCTTGGCTCAGTACGTAGAGTGTGAAGTATTGGGGCTGTCTAATGAAGCTCGTGTCGTTGGGGATTATCAGGCTTATACCTATTGCAGTGTTATTAATGGGATTAATGATTATCTGCGGCCAGTACCCACTATAAACGGCCGTGCCTATTGGCCCAGGTGGCGGTACTGGGCATGTGGACCATGAACCGCCAACACCGATACCACCATATAATGCCTCGCAACCCCACTGCCCAATACCATAATCCTTGGTTATGTACGTGTTTAGGCTATTTAAAGGACCAATCACGTAATTAGGGTCTATGTGCAGTAAGTAGTAATTATTGCCCAGTGTTATTATGACCCCTGAGTACTGGCTTTGTTGGTTCTGCCTCGTGGTTATCACCGCGGAGACCCAGTGGTATAGGTAGTAGCTAATTGGGTTAGCATCTAGGGCTGGGTTATTTGTAACTGGTTGCGTTGGGTCAAGCATCACAGGCCCAACATTAGTCAGCAGTAACTCGGGTTCTGTGCCGTTATTTACATACTCATAAGTCGTTAGGTTAATTGCCTCAAAGCCACTTGGCGTCACGACACCAATCACCGTCACCGGACCCTTGGTGCTTATTAATGTATCTCCCTGCGTTATTAGACCGCTGTACGTGGCTGCTACCCTGCCCACCGTATTCACGTGGTTAGCGGCTATGCCTTCCAGGGTTATTACCGTGGACATAACCTCAACGGCAATGCCAATACCCATGAGTAGGGCAATTAGTACTAGTACTCCGGCGAGTATTGTCGATAGTGAACCACTGCTCCTCATCGATAGAGTACTACCAACTTAATTAATAAGGCACTACAACGACTGGCATTGGTCTTTGATGGGAATGATTTTTAAGAGGAATTAGGCTAAATTTAGTGTGGAAGCGTCGGTTATATTGCAGCAGTACTTGATTCCGAGGCCTGTGGGACTTGGTGGGGCTGCGGCATTGGTTGTTGAGAAATCCATTGATTACGTGACTGCCCTGGGCATACCAAGGGATTTAATGGATAGCGCCTTGAGCGCCTTTAGGGATGTGTTAGATAATGAGGTTCGTACTGTCCTGAGTGCCGATAACCTCAGCAATGCATTTCTAACTAATTTATCGACATTCACGGTTAAGATCATAAACCCCATAATCAGGCTAACCCAGTATGTGTCCAGCAACATTGGTTTGGGGAGAATTAGCATTAATGATTTTAGCAGGGCCGAGTTGGGGCTTGGTAGGGAATTGACTAGGTTGATTAGGTCGACCAATTACCCACGTGCCGAGGACCTCATTTACGCATTATCCATACTCATTGAACATGACCAGTGGGTCATAGATAACATGGTTAGGTATGGGTTTTTGATGGACTCATGAGCAGGATTAACGAATGAGCACTTAATGAGGTTGGTGAAACGTCGGCCTACCTAATGGCTACAATGTTCGCGTGGTACTCAGCAACAACCGCAGTGCTGGGCATTGTTAAGGAATTCAGGAGGGAGAACCTCGACGCACTTGCCCAGTGGTCCAGGGCATACGCGGAGGAGCTTGATGCATACATAGACACGCTAGACCTACTAATCAGTGACGAGAGCTACAAGGCGTTGAGGGAGGAGGGCGTGATTAAACAATGAATAGTTACAGGGTGGAGTTTTCGCGAGAAGCAGAGAGATCATTGAGGGATCTCCCTAATGATGCGTGTGATAGGATCCTAGAGAGGATTAATGAGCTAGCCAGCAACCCAATTTGCGAGAAGGAGCTTAAGGGAAGGCTCAGGGGGGTTATGCCGAGCTAGGGTGGGTGATTACAGGATAATCTACCAAAATAAACCATACGCAACGCGCCATAAGGGTAATCACCATAGGCAAGCGGGAGAATATTTATGAAAAACTGTAGATGCCGTAATTAACTACCTCATCTTAAGCACGGCATACCTAATTATTGGGTCCGGAATGCCGTAAAACTCACCGTCCTTAGTCAGGAAACCCATCTTAACTAGGTTATTTAAGTCCCTAGACAGTGTGACATTCGTCGGTCTCACACCGAGTCTAGCCATTACGTACCTCATGACCCCTTCCTCGCCCTGGAGGGCGTGGGTTTCCTGGGGTCTTGGGGGTTACACCCCTTTTGTGGGTGCTACTCTGTTATGAAGGACAAGGAAAGATAGTGGTTTTTTAATTGCTGGGACCACTGGGTTTGTGGCTTTCTTCATTATGTTCAATGCGCCGTTTAGGTCAGCATGCAATTTATGACCCATTGGGCAGTTAACAACACCCCTCGGTTGTCTATTAACCTCAACACCATGGTAGGCGCAGTACTTGGATGTATTGTATTCAACTACCTCAAATACCTTCATTCCGTACTCCTGTGCCTTTAGTTCAATGACCTCCATTAGCTTACGATAAGACCACATGTTCACCGTGAACTTGTTACCATTCTCCTGGGCAATGTTGAATGGGTAGCCAAGGTAGATGGTTGAGACGCCTAGTTCATGGAGCTTTTTAATGAGGTGGGATGCCAGGTTTCTGTAGAGGTGGAGCAACCTCCTCCTTAGCTTGCCATGAAGTCTCCTTATCTCCCTCCTTACCTCCTCAATTGCGTCATCAAGGAGCCTGTCCTTATTCTTATCCAGCCAGGATTGAATTTCAGAAATCCTCCTCTGGAAGTAGAAGTAGTCCTCCTTAGCCCTAACACCCCTGTACAGCAACCACGTCCCATCACTAACCACCACACTCGCCAAAACGTTAACACCCAAGTCAATTGAAGCAACCTTACTCCCTTTAGGAGTAGCGATTTGTATACTCCTCCTTTCTCCCCTCACGATGTACTTACTCCTCTTACCAGTCCTTGTTTCCTCAACACCAACCTCGACAGGTATTGAGGCGTACCAAGCATTCCTGGTTTCGTCATAGTGTATCTCGAGCCTACCCTGCTTACCAAACCACCTCAACCTACCAGCGAATTCAATCTCCATTTTAAAATCCTTGAGGATGATTACATGCCTCTGCTCATCAACCTCATACCTATCTTGTCTAATAACTAGTATTAGTTTCCTCCTTCTAGTCTCCATATCCTTCCAGTAGCCAGGTGGGTTTGGCTTTAGGAAACGTGGTAATTTCCTCTCCTTCTTAAGCTTCAGTAGGGTGAAGAATGAGGACCAAGCCTCATTATTCTTCTGAAGCACCGCCTGAGCATTAACACCAAGAACATGCCTATACCTCTCATAGTACTTACTCCATGTAGCTCTAAAGTCAACCCCTTCTCCACTGAAGAACTGCCTCCTCCTCTCATAATTAACCTCGTTAAATAGCCTAGCCGAGAGATTCGCCAGCCTCCTCAACCTCCTATCCTGGAAACCATTGGGCAAGAGCCTGACAACATTAGTCCTAACATTCGAGAATTCCACCTCACGGACGCCCTCCCCCGGCATTGCGGGAGTAGTCAGCCCCCGCACCCCATCCCCAAGGAATTGACCAGGGGAGGAAGCCACGAAAAAGAGCACAAACCTTCAACCTAAAAACCCTACCCCACCCCAGAAGGAGCAAGGCCTGCTACCGCCACTATCAATCTCATTAACGATATCCTTAACTCTCTCCCAAAGGCTGAGCCTATGTAATGATGATTTCAATTCATCGTATATCCTCTCCGCAGGCACCTTCCTCGAGACATTGTCATAGAGTTTCCTAACATCGATAAATACGTAGTCGATGCCCAGAGAGTTGAGCACCGAGAGCACGAGGCTTGACTTACCGACCCTCCTAATCCCAAGAACAAGGATTAATCGCTCATTAAGGCCGCTCCTAAACCTCTCTATCTCGACCTCTCTGTCGAAGAGCTCGTCTAGTGAGGTCTTGGGTTCGGTGCTGAAGAGCAAGTATCACCCCCGATACTAAGTATCACTCCCACTACTTAAGCCTTAACCCGACGCAGGTTATTTAAATCTCAAAAAATCAATGTCTAATTGTGAGTCATGTGTACGTTGATGTTGATGTGATTGCAGTAAGGGTGTTGGTAAGTTCAGGGCGCTTGTAGATACCGGAGCCACGTATACCGTGGTTCCGAGAAAGGTCGCCGAGGAATTGGGCATAACCAGCACCGGTAAGCGCGTCAAAGTAGTGGTCGCCAAGGGCGAGGCCGTGCTTGAGGAAGGCATCGCCGTCATTAGGCTCATGGGTGAGGAGAGGACTAACGTAGTCTTAATCAGCGATGAGATTGAGCAGTTACTGATTGGGGTAACTACGCTGGAGTCCTTTGGCCTTAGGGTGGACCCGACCACGGGTAGGCTGGTCAGGAAGAGAAAGGGGGCCCTGCTCTATTAGCACTAGAATCAGTGCTCAACACTGCTTCTGCTGGCCTTGCTCCCTCTGCCCCTGTTGTTGCTGCTGCGACTGTCTCCTAATGGCCTCGCCAACCATTATGCTCGCGTATATGTGAAGTTTCCAGGCCTCCGGGTACTCACCGTACTCCCTAACCACCTTCCTAGCCAGTTCGCGGAGCTCAAGGGCCTCCTCGAGCGTTAATTCATCCTTATCAAGCAACTCCTTAATTCTATCCCACTCCTCCTTACTAAGTGGGTTGCCGGAAGCGGCGAGTCTCATGACCTCCTAGCCTCATTACGAAGCATTGAGGCCTTCTCAGCCTTCAACAAGCCCTCGGCGGTGAGGTACTCAACGAAGAACTCCTGGTAATCACTGTAGGCCTCAGCTAACCTACTAATTCTCGTATTAACCTGGTTAAATCTCTCATCAACGTAGTTCTTTAATTCACTAATTCTTGAGTCTATGTACCCTTCAATTCATTAATCCTTGAGTCAACATAACCCTTAAGCTCACCAAACCTGGTGTCAACGTAGTTTTTAAGGTCCTTTTCTAATTTATCGAACCTCTCATCAATACTTTCGAACCTCTTATCGACCTCCTTAAAACGCTCATCAATTTGCTTAAACCTCTCGTCTATTTGTCTAAACCTCTCATCAATCTGTTGAAACCTCATGTCAATCTCCCTAAACTTACCACCAAGCCAATAAAGCGTAGTACCCAAAATCGTAACTATGGTAACTATAGGCCCAACAATACCCAGGATTACTGATATGTCCATCAGTGTGCGTTCAATGGGCTTAAATAAAAACCTTCCTTAGGCAAGTTGGCCTTGCTGTGCTTGCTGCGACTCCTGCTGCTGTGGCTGTGCCATTAATCTCCCTAGTATTGGGCTTGTTATTGCGTAGGTCACCCTGTCCTCAAGACCCCTTGGCACCAGGTAACCCGGTGATTTAACTACCCTGCCATCAACGGCAATATGCCCATGAGTTACCAACTGCCTTGCTTCATAAATCGTCCTGGCAAGGCCCCTCCTATAAACAATGGATTGCAACCTCCTATCCAGTATTGCCCTTACGTCAAGTGATAACACGGCATCAAGCGGTATTTCCTGCTCAGGAATAAAACCAGCCCTAAACAACCTAGCCTTGAACTCCGTCTCAAGCCTAGCCCTCTGTTCGGTAGGCATTGAGAGTAGTGACCTGGCCCTGTGCTTTATCTCCCTGAGCAGTGTCCTCGCGAGCCAAAGCTCCCTCTTATTCCTAAGGCCGTACTCACCAATCAACCTAAGCTCCTCCTCGAGCAATTGCCTATTCCAAAGCCTCCTCGGCTTACCACCAAGGTACTTCTTCCTTGATCTCTTTGGATCGCCCATTCAACGACATAGGCATAGAACCCTTTTTAAATTTGAGGCTCCTCAGCAGATCATGTAATGCAGGCAATAATGACAAGAAAATTGAGGAGGAGTTTCGGCAGCAAGGAGGTTTTGAGGGGTATAGATCTTGATGTTGATTATGGCGTGATAGCCGCATTACTCGGCCCAAATGGGGCAGGTAAGACGACATTGATCAGGATATTAACGACAGAGTTGATGCCACATGGTGGTGAGGCCTATGTTGCTGGTTTCGATGTTGTTAGGCAAGTCTCTGAGGTTAGGCGTAGAATCGCCGTAATACCCCAGGACACTAGGCCCATATCCTACATGACCCCCTACGAATTCGTTTACTCATACTTACTACTCCGCGGCCTATCAAGGAGTGATGCTAGAGAAGCGACCCGGAATTCACTTGATGAACTTGGTCTTTGGGAACTTAGGAATACCCCTGTTTATCAATTGTCGGGCGGCATGATGAGGAGGGTTCTCGTAGCTGCAGTGCTTGCCTCAAACGCTGAGGTAGTATTTCTCGATGAACCAACAGTCGGTCTTGACGCAGCGTCTAGGCGCATTGTTTGGAATTCCCTGAGGCGATATAGTAATGGTGGCGCTTCGATATTCCTAACGACTCATTACATCGAGGAGGCTGAGCAGATATCGGATATTGTCCTCCTAATAGATAATGGTCTAGTAATAACGCGGGGACGGCCTAGTGAACTCATTGAGAAATTGCCTGGTAAGTACGTTGTTGAGTACCCAGCATCAATGAGTAATGGCTCATGCATTAGGGTTGGCTCTTCATGCTTCTCCTTCGTGAACTCCCTCGATGAGGTCGGCAATGGTGCTCTTAGAGTTTCGCCAAAGTCCCTTGAGCACTATGTCCTAGTTACTATTAAGTCCTGGGGTGAGGAGAGTGAGGAGGGCTAGGGGTGGTTTAAGGCATCAGTTAAGGGCTGTTTTGGTGCTCGCCTGGCTTAATGGGTTGTTGCCGATACTTAGGTCGCCACTGTGGACAATATCGACCCTAGCAACACCAATCTCATTACTCATATTACTCACAGTGCTTTATCGTGGAATTGGTATGATGATGGGCATTGTCGGTGGACTTGTTTGGACAATGCTCTCGAGTGGCACAGCCCTTATCGCTGATTCTGCTTACTATAGACTTGAGCTTAAGTTTCAGCAAATGATTGTGGCAACACCAACAAGTCCACTGGCATATACCATTGGTCTGGCGCTTAGTGAGGCTGTCTTTACATTACCTGGTATTGTATTATTCGCAGTGCTATTGGCGCTTAGGGTAGTTATTGATTTATGGGGTGCCCTGGAGATTACCGCATCATTAATACTCCTTTGGTACGCCATTTCCTCCATAGCCTTCTACTCATCAACCCTATTCACATACATTAGGTATATCTGGGCTGTCGTTAGCCTACTGACGCTGGCGCTTGGGGTATTGCCCCCAGTTTACTACCCAGCCACGTACCTAGGCAGTGCCTGGTGGATTGCCTACCTAGTGCCGACATCAACAAGCGCCATGATAATTCAAAACGCAATTGGGATAACCCATTACTCTCTACTACAGGTGGGTGGTGCGTATCTCTCTAGTATTATTTGGTGTGTGATGGGTACCATCCTAACATTGAGGATTGCCAGGTGGAGAACTCCATAGGTTATGTGTGGAAGAATTAAAAATTCCCCTGCATAGAACTAAATGATATGAGTAAGAGGAATTACGTGATTGCTAGGTATGAGAAGGATGGTTATGTTTTCGAAATACTTGTCGACCCTGACGCAGCCCTGGACATGAGGCTTGGCAAGTCTATAGGTATTGATAAGGTGTTGATTACAGACACAATATACAAGGACGCGAGGAAGGGCCTTAGGGCGAGCGAGGAGTCGTTAATGAGGGTTTTCAAGACCACAGACCCCAGGAAGGTTGCCGAGTTCATTGTTAAGAACGGCGAGTTACCGCTCACTGCCGACCAGAGGAAGAGACTCATTGAGCAGAAGAGGAAGCAGATCATTGATTGGATCAGTAGGAACTGCATAGACACTAGGACTAGGACTCCAGTACCTCCACAGAGGGTTGAGACCGCAATGCAGCAGGTGGATGTTGCCATAGACCCATTCAAACCCATTGAGGAGCAGGTAAACGCCATAATAAAGGCTCTGCAAAAGATCCTACCTCTCAAGGTAGCAGTTAGTGTGCTTGAGGTGAGAGCTCCAGCCGAGTATGCGCATAAGGTTAGGGGTACATTATCGAGGATGGGTAGGGTTGTTAAGGAGAGGTTTGAGGGTGATGGATCACTAGTGATGCAACTCGAGGTCCCCGCTGGACTTCAGGACACTATTATTGCTAAGGTTAATGAGTTGACTCATGGTTCAGGGGATGTTAAGTTAATGTCAACATCATAGTAATTGAACTAGGATTAAAAATAAAATAGGGTGCCACAGGGTATTTTGATTATGCCTCTCTACGTTAGTGATAGGCAGATAGTGTTGCCGGGGGATGCCATAGCCACTAGGGACTATAATGTTGGTGGTAGTGTTTATTGGGATGGTGATGTAGCTTACTCCGCGGTTGTTGGTCTCATAAACATTAGGAGCGAGAGGGATGTGGAGGTAATACCACTCAGCGGTATTTATAAGCCTAGGGTTGGCGATGTAGTAATTGGTTACGTAGTTGATATAGGGCTCACTGGTTGGGTCATTGATATTAAGTCCCCATACTCAGCATACCTACCTGTCCAGGAAGCTACCCTAAAGCCCATTGACCTAACAACCATTGATTTAAAGAGCCTGCTGGGCATTGGCGATATAGTGCTCGCCAGAATAATAGACTACAACCTAACTAAGGACAACCCAGTAACGTTAACGCTTAAGGAGGCTAGACTTGGTAGGATTGAGAATGGCACACTGGTTGAGATTGACGCTAGTAAGGTGGCCAGGGTAATCGGTAGGAGGGGTTCAATGGTTAGTATATTTAGTGAGGAGCTTAATTGTGACGTCACCGTCGGCCAGAACGGTAGAGTTTGGATTAGGTGTAAAGACCCGGGGGATGAGGCATTTATTGCCAGGATCATAAAGTTCATAGAGAGCGAGAGCCACACGAGTGGGTTAACGGATAGAGTCAGGTTAATAGTGACTCAGTATAAGGAGAAGAAGGCGGGCGCTAAGACTCAGGGCTCATCCACATCCTCTTAATCCTCGTCAACTCCTCATCCCTAACCTGCCTCCTCCTCTCACCCTCAGTGAATAAACTCTTCTCATAGTCATTAACAGGCACGTACTCAGGCACTGGGGCTGGTCTCCCATTACTATCGACGTGAACATATGTATAGTATGCCGTGCATACATGCCTTGCCTGTCCATACGCACCCTCAGCAATTACATCAAGCATTATCTCCATTGACGCCTTACCAACGTAGGTAATTCCAGCTCTAATTGTGACTATGTCACCAACCCTAATTGGTGCGTAAAACGCTGTTTCATCCACGGAACCCGTCACGGCAGCACCACCTGAATACCTAGCCGCGAGTAGTCCCGCTATCTCATCAAGCCACGCCAATAATCTACCACCAGACACTAGGTTACCAACGAAGGCATCCGATGGCGTTGCCCAACGACTAGAATCAACGCGCCACCTAAGTCCCCTAGTTGGATCCGTTATGTCGAATCTCTTGAACTTCCTGTCCCCGATTTTCTTCCTTCTCTCCTCATACCTCTTCTTAGCCTCCTCATAGAGCTGCCTCTCATTATCTGCCGGCTCTAGCACATTATTTATTGGCCTTGGAACTCCATACTCATCAACAGCCACGTAGGAGGCAGTTGTCATAGTAACTAATTCCTGTTTACCACCTAGGCTCTCCTTCCATGCCTCTATCCTTACCTCCATGGAAGACGTACCCACGTACTCAACCCTTGCCTTGAGTATTACGAATTCTCCAAGCCTGACAGGCCTTATGAAGAAGTGCCTATCTAGGTATGCAAGGACTGCTGGGCCTCTTGAGAATCGCGTAGCGGCTACCGTGCCTATGTTGGCCATCCACTCGAGCATTCGACCGCCGAATAAATTACCCAGGGAATTAATGTCGAAAGGTTGTACTGCCTCGACAAGTACTACCTCCGTCTCCTTAATACTAACCATATTAGTATACTCCTTGATACTCATTAATTTAAGCATAATCATTTAGGAAATAGATAAAATAACCCCTCATTAACTGGCGCTGTATGGTAAGGGCATTGTTTGTTGGGAGGTTTCAACCATTGCATAGGGGGCATGAGGAAGTAATTAAGTGGATATTAAGTAGGCATGACGAGTTAGTTATTGCAATTGGGTCCGCTAATGAGTCGTTTACGCTTAGGAACCCATTCACTGTTGGTGAGAGGATTGAAATGCTCCACTCAATGCTTAAGGAGTTAAACCTAGTCAATAGGGCCCTCTATTGCGCCGTACCCGATACGAAGGGCGATTCAGCCCTATGGTATGCCTATGTCCGTGAGCAATGCCCATCATTCGACATAGCCTACACTAATGATGAATTCACGAAGTTATGCCTTGAATACGGCGGCATTAAAGTCCTTAATACACCGTTCTTCAATAAGGAGGTTTATAGTGGTACGAGGATTAGGGAGTTGATGGCTGCTGGTGATAGGTCATGGCAGGGTTTCGTGGCCACGGGGGTATTGCCAATCCTGAGCAGGATTAATGCCGAGGATAGGGTTCGGAGAATAGTACAAAAATAAATTTAAGGGGTCTGCTTCATCAATACGGCGTGAGTGAGGAATTCTTTGAGGAGGGTGGTGAGAGGGAACCAGCTAGTACATTGAGTGGGGAAGGCGGTGAGGAGACCACTGGTGAGGTTGCTGGTCGAAAGATGTACATGTGCCTCAGATGCGGTAGGGTGTTTTCACTCGAGGACATGATAACACCTGGTGTCCACTGCCCATACTGTGGATATAGAATTATTATTAAAATAAGGTCCTTCCAGACAAAGAGGGTATCGCATATTGAGTAGGTTTAGATTCCGAATCTTTGTTTCACAGCGTCTATCACGTATAATGCCTCCTCGTAATAACGCCCAGGGGTTCTCGTAGGCTCCGGATCGAGGTAGTTCGAGTACTGACTAAGCTTACCTGGGTCTGTGAGTAACACGGTGGCGAGGAACCAGGTCTTAACGGTATTCCAAACATCATAACCTCCACCACCAGTCATGACCAACCTACCACCAGCATACTTATGCGCCATCTCATGAATAATACTGAGCACCTTGAGATATGATGCCGTGGTTAGATCAAGTATCCCCAATTCATCACCAGTGTGTGCATCAGCACCAAACTGAAGAACCAGGAACTCAGGTGAGTACCTGTCAAGTATTGGCTTTATTACCTCATCAATTACTATTGAGTATAAATCATCACCTGTATGAGGCGGTAATGGTATGTTTACCTTAAGTCCCTTACCAGGGCCTACACCATCCTCATCAATCCAGCCAGTACCTGGGTAGAAGCGGCCGTCATAACCGTGAGTCGATATTAACAAGACATCCTCGTTGTTAAATACCTCCTGCGTGCCATCTGCATGGTGAACATCAACATCAACCACAGCCACACGCCTTACACCATGGTTCCTAAGCCACTTAATGGCTATGGCTATGTCATTATAGACACAGAAACCCGCAGCCTCACCTGGCTTAGCATGGTGGAAACCACCACCTGGGTTGAAACCATGTACATACTTATTGGCGTTAACGAGCTTTGTAACAAGTAATGTACCGCCAACCCTGATGGCCGCTGCCTCATGAACACCCCTAAAGGCTGGCGTATCTCCGTAATCCAAGTAACCCACACCATTAGCACTAGCCTTCTTAACATACTCTATGTAATCCTTAGTATGAACTAGCATTAACTCATCATCAGAGGCAAGCTCAGGCTCCACTAAGTCAACGTAAGTCCCCAATAGGTCGTGCTCCCTGAGCAATTCTATCAATTTCTGCTCCCTATACGGCTTAAAGGGGTGCCATGGCCCAAAATCATAGTTCAAGTACTTATCCGAGTACGAGAGTACAAGTTTCTCCATAATCTAATTATATAGGAATAAAGAATAATTAAGTTTTCTGAATACTTACCCATGGTATTTAATACTTAGGTAAAATCACTGAAGGTGAATCTCAGAAATCTCCACGTCGAAGTAATGCTCAATTAAATTATTATCTATTAAAGCATTCAATAATGCTTGTGATTTATCACTGGCTCTAATGATTAATTTATTTCCATCAACACCTATTAGGAAGCCATGAACCCTAAGTACATTAGATATATTATCAATATCGCCATTAACCTTAACCACAACCTCCAGTGGCTTAGTCTCCTGCCTCTTAATGCTGTGCTCCTTAATTAACTGAATAATTTCACTGGCAATCTCGCGTATTTCTGCATCCCTAGGTATTGAGAGGATTATTGTGGGGTAACTCTCATATGAGAAGTGATTAACGAAATCAGCTGGGTCTGAATCAATGGACCCATAATCATTAACCCTTATTGGCTCTGGGGTACTTATTGACCATTTATCAGAACTTACAAGCATTACTATGAGTTCGGGATTTATTTCATGGATTAAATTATGGAGTTTAATTGAGTACTTGCTCTTGAGGGTTAATGCATCATACCTTACGGGAATTCCCTCATCATCAATTGAGTAGAATGGGTCTTTTCCGCGGATGATGTCCCATGAATTGAAGGGCCATGGATTCACCATAGGTACTATCCTTATTGACCACCTGGAGAGTTGTGAGGCGCTAAATGTTGGTATTGAGTATACGTGGTTTACGCACTTATTAAGCAACATATAGATTAATGCATTGCCTATTCTGTAGTCATTTATTGAGAAGCCCGTCACCAAGAGAACCCGCTTAACCCCACCACCAATTGTTAATACTAGGAAGTCCTTATCTGTTGATGACCCGCATTTAAGCGAATTCATTAGTGAATATACGTACTTAGGCGTAACCACATCCGTAAGTAATGCCTTCAAAGGCTCACCTGTAAATGGCACTTAACTCCGTTAATTCAAGCATTTATAAAAAGTACATCCTTAGAGAACTAATCACTATATTATATGAATTATGCAATTTATGAAGGAATGACTATGCAGAACCGCTCATAAGTTGTGAAATAACCTCCCTAAGTTTACCCGCTATCTCCTTTGTTTGGTTCATGACTGCCTCAGGGCTTGTTGAGTTAAATGATATTACTGAGGGCTTTGGAACAACGTGAATATGCATGTGCTCCTCAATACCTGCGCCGGCAACCCTACCAATGTTAATACCCACATCAAAATCCCCATAGTTAATTCCCAGGACCTTTACCAACGCCTTAATAATCACTATTAATAGTGCCGCGCATTCGCTTAGTTCATTCTCGCTTAGGTCAGTAATTGATGAGACATGCCTATTGGGTACTATCATAACATGACCAACATTGTATGGGTACTTATTCATAACAATGAAGCAGTACTTACCCCTGTAAACGACCAATCCGTCATCATTACCATGTAGGTAAGCACACAATACGCACTCCTCACCCTTATTGTTCGTAGACCTTATGTAGGTCCAACGCCACGGTGTAAAGACAACCTCCATCCAATGCATTCATACCCTGGGACTAAATAAATGCTTACCCTGTGGAAAAGGTATTTTACGCCTTAAACGGAGTGTTATGTAATGACTAGGATAATCCATGTTAGGAAATTCATACCACTTAATGTGAACGTTGGTCAGTTAGTTAGGAGTGTGGAGTTTGATGTTGCATTGAATAGGCTTGATGATTCATTAAATAAGGCATTGAGTGAGTTAAGTAGTATTGTTGGATCGCGCAATATTAGGCAGGTTGGCATTAATGTTAGTAATGTGAATCTCGGTAATATAAGCGGAATACTAATAATAGCCTATGCATTGGTTGATGAGGATGACGAGACTCGTGAAGGCAATCATTAAGGGCTTTAAGGGATTGAGTGAGGAATTAACAATTAACTTTAGTGGTAATACCATAATTGTTGGGCGTAGTGGGTCAGGTAAGACGAGCCTAATGGAGGCCCTGGCACTCCTAATGCAGAGTAGGGGTGAGGAGTGGCTTGTCCTAGAGGGTAATTACATAGTTATACATGAACCGGAGGATTTGGTCTATGGCCTAGATCTAAACGAGGAGGTGAGGGTTGGTGCTTATTATGAGGTTGATGAGGATGGTGAGAAACTTGGCCGTAGTATCGGCCTTGAATTAAATAGGGGCTCTATAATAGGTTATCATTATAGCTTTAGACTCAGTGATTACTGGGTTCGCCAGGAAATATACCTAGGTAATGATCTCGTGGCTACCATTGAGAAGGTTGGTAATGAAGGATTAATGAAGTACCCAGTAAATGCTAGGCTTTGCATTACGCCAACCCATGTTATTCATGAGGATGCGTTTATGGTATGTGATGGTGACGTATCGAGAAAGGCATACTCACTGGCATTCATCCTTAGGAACATGCTCAAGAATAAGTTTTACTACCTTGGTGAGGGTAGGGTCTGTTGGTGGAAGAGGGATTATGAAACCACGGTTGATCTACCGAGTAATTCCGTGGGTTCTGACGGTCAATATACCGTGCATCAACTCTCAGTGATAGAGACAAGGCCTGAGTATGAGGGTGTGTATAATGAATTAATGGAGTTGGTAAGTGAGCTTGGTATAGAGGGCATTAAGGCTGGTTTTACGGCTCCAAAGAGGATTTCCGGGTATGTTAAGGTGAGAGGTAAGTGGGTCCCCATGTACCATGCCGGTCTTAAGGTGAAGGCATTATTACCAGTAATAGTTCAATTAGCGCTTACACCACCGGGTTCAGTGCTGCTTATTGATAGTATTGACCTAGGGCTTACACCTGATGAATTAAATGTTGTGGTTGATATTGTGAATAGGATTGCCAGTAGGGTTGGTTATCAAGTAATAATGAGTAGTAAGACCGCTCCTACTGTTAATGTAAAGGTTGTGAATATTAGCGAGTAGTCTTTAACCAATTATTGATTGGTACTAGTGGTGATGTTATTGTCACAGTGCCCAATAATAACCAATAAATGGGTAATAATACGACGGCTTTTCCCATGTTCATGCTTTCATTTATAAAATCACGCATTAGGTACAGAACCACAATCTCTGATATTACCATTGCGAGAACTAATTGATAGAGGGAAGCCAGTGCGTATACCTTGGTTATCACCACCATGTAGGTAACAGCGATAAAACCCACTGCGGAAATAAATAGTAATGCCGGTGGTAATGCTATCAATATGTACAGTATTAATACCCTCAATGCATAGTTTAATTGAACGCCTTGTTTAAATATTAGGACGAGGTTTTGGGCATAACCCTTATTCCACCTAATCCTCTGTCTTATGAAGCTAATAATATTCACAGGCGCTAATTCATAAACGTAAGAATCAAGGAGACCCACTGAGTATCCACGACTAGTTAACCTTAACGATAGTAATGCATCCTCAGCCATGCTCTGCGGTATTGAGTCAACAATGTCCCTCCTTATGAAGAGACCCTCCCCGGATAATGGCGTTATCCTCACGGTAGACCTTAGGAATGGTATTATCGCATTATACCAAACTATTGATTCTAGGTACATTAAACCACCAAGCACACTACTCCTGAACCTATACACCCTGGTGCCCACGGCTGCGTAATTCCTCTCAATCATTAGGAGAATGGCATTAAGGACCTGGTCGTTTGGGAATACGTCATCCGCATCGTAAAAGCCAATAATTAAGCCTCCTGCGTATTTCATGGCGGTGTTCATGGCCACGGCCTTAAGCCTACGTCCCGAGTTCTCATTAATTACCATCTTAACATCCAGTGAACTTAGGAACTTCCCCACAGCCTTTAATGCCTCGTTAAGTGTATGGGTATCGTCCCTATCAACAACTATCAAAACCTCAAGAAGGTTTTTAGGGTAGTTCTGTGATGATATACTGTCGAGCGTCTTCTCAATACTTTGCCTTCTCTCCTTATAAACAGGTAATACTATTGAGACCTTTGGTAAACTCTCTACCTGGGTGTTTGTTAATGTTGGTCTCTCGTATGTGTGGATCCTCCTTGAAACGAGGTATTGTATTGCCCATAATGATGTACCAATTATTATTAATATCTCTAGTATTTCAACCGTATCAACCATCATATTATGGGTATCTATATTTAGGTCATTTAAAGCATTTTTACTCACATAATTTTATCACTACAGTGAGGCAATGCAGTATTTAACGAGGTATTACTTACTATGGTTAAAATGAGCATTTTAAATATTCGCAGGATAATAGGCAATTGTGGACCTGAGCATTAGGATTATTCAGGAAAGTGATGAGTATCAGGTAATTATTGAGGGTGATGGAGTAACGAGGATCCTAAAGGCCAGGTCAATTAATGAATTAATGAGCTCATTAAATAATGAGATTAGGGATTTATTAACGACTAGGGAAAGTTCCGATACCCTGAGATCAAGCACATGCACCCTAAGAGGCTGGTATATTAGGCTACCTGTCGCTAAGCTCCTTGAAATAGTCACATTCCTGGTAAGGAATAGGCAGGGTGATGATACGGAGAACCTAATGAAGTACCTGGATTCCCATGGACTTAGTAGATCGAACTATAGAGTAATTATACCAACCCTGTCAGCACTGGGTCTTTGGAAGCAGGGTAGAATAACGAGGGAGGCTGAGGAATTGGGGAAGGCCGTGATTGATGGGGCCCAGGAATTACCAAACATACTATATAGGATAGCCACTAGGAATTGTGCGTTGAAGGAGGTTATTGATAGGCTGGCTGAGGGCCTTTCAATTAATGATGCAATAAAGCTCCTAGGCCTTACAAGGAGAGATGAGATTAATTACACGAGTAATTTGTTGGAGATAATAATGAGTAGTGATGAGTTTAAGTGCCTACAGTATTCCAAGACCCTAGAGAATTACTTAAAGAGCGGGGGTTGCTTTATAGCATTAGAACCGCCGAGAAATTGCGTATTGAATCAAGTGATTACGGTATTTAATTACCTAATGAATAGTAAGGGCTTTTATATGATGAGTATTTTGAGTGATGTTGATGTCACAATAAACCTAAACCTAGTTAGTACTCAATTAAGTGATGAGCATGCATTAATCATACAGGGTGGTAAACCCGTTGGTGCCTTAATTGGTGATGTCATAACCACTAATAATAACTATGCACCTAGGGCTAGGGAAGCCGTGGATAGGCTTGAACCAATAGCGACAAGGATAATTAAGGCTAATAACCTTTTATTCAGCATGATAGTGGTGCCCATAGTCATAGGGGATGAGTGCCCTAAGGTAAAGGCCTACGTTATGGTTGGTAATAAAATGGGTGACTGGATCGCGAGAGTTTTTGACCTTCCCTAACCTAGGTCTCCCTAGCATACACACTAACGAGTGATCTAAATCCCATCTTATTATAGAAGTTTATGGCTATTTGATTCTGTGTTGGGAACTCCGCAGTTATTAACTGGGCACCCCTCTCACGGAGCATTGCTATGGCCTTCTCAAGCATCATCCTACCCAACCCCTTACGCCTGTACTCAGGCATTACGTAGAAGTCCACAATGGCGCCCTCAATACTTGGTGAGTAGAATAATCGCTCCCTAATGTCCGCCTTCAGCACACCAACTATCTTCCCCATATCCTCAGCAACAAGTATCAGGTGACCTTTACTATCATGTATTGCGTTTAATAGGTATTCCCTGGCGCGTTCCGCGCAGTCATTCCTCGCGCTAAATAGGGGGTCGAATTCACTATTGAGCCGTTTTAACCTGACCACAAGGTCAATTAAGGTTTCCACGTCACTTTCCCGAGCTTCCCTAAGTGTAACCATACTGGTAACTGAAGAAATTTTACCCCTAAAAATACTTTTATATCAAAAATAAAGATGGGGATTAATGGGTAAGCAACCACCAGTACCATTGATAGTTAATGATAGGAGGAGCGATGGGAGATTACCCAATGAGCATAGACCAGTTAGGATGGAGGTTGGCGTAATAAGTAATGCCGAGGGTAGCGCATTAGTTGCCTATGGAAATACCGTAATCCTCGCTGCAGTTTATGGGCCGAGGGAAGTACCGCAAAAGCACCTTGAATTACCAGACAAGGCCATACTGAGGGTTAGGTACCACATGATCCCATTCAGCACCTCTGAGGGTAGGAAGAGCCCAACGCCATCTAGGAGAGAGATTGAGATTTCCAAGGTCATTAGGACCGCGCTCGAACCCGTCGTTATCCTCGAGAGATTCCCAAGAACCACAATAGATGTGTATATCGAGGTACTCCAGGCCGATGGTAGTACTAGGGTTACTGGAATAACTGCGGCTTCACTGGCGTTGGCAGATGCTGGTATACCCATGAGGGATTTATTGGTTGGTGTATCGGTGGGTAAGGTATCTGGGACAATAATTGTTGATTTGAACCAGCTTGAGGATCAGTATGGTGAGGGTGACATGCCCCTTGCCATAATGTATGGTCGCGGATTAATAACCCTTATGCAGGCAGATGGTGAGTGGACACCCACTGAGGTTAATCAAGCAGTTGAGCTAGCCTTCAAGGCTGCTGAGCAGATATATAGGTTGCAGAAGGACGTACTTAAGAATAAGTATGTCGAACCATCAATGACACTAACCATTTAGTATTAAAAGCCCTTAAGACGAATAAAATTAAAAGGGCTTAAGTAATAGTCCCCTAAATGCTGAGCGTAACTCAGGAGAAAGGTGTTATTCCGAAGCTTAAGCAAGACGTTATGAGGAAAATGATTGAGCAGGGTGTTAGGATTGATAATAGGGGATTGAATGATTATAGAGAATTAAGTATTAGGGTTGGTGTTGTGAGGACCGCCGATGGAAGCTCCCTAGTATCCCTCGGTAATACTAAGGTGATGGCTGGGGTAAAGGTTGAGGTTGGAAAACCCTTCGAAGATACTCCAGATGAGGGCGCATTAATAGTAAACCTGGAAATTGCACCAGCTGCATCCCCAGACATAGAGCCTGGACCACCTGATGAGAATGCCATTGAGATTGCCAGGGTAGTAGATAGGGCAATAAGACATAGTGGTTTTCTGAATTTTAAGTCATTATCAATAGTAACGGGTAGGCACGCATGGTTCCTTTGGGTTGACATATACGTACTTAACCATGATGGCAACCTAGTGGATGCATCCACAATAGCCGCCATAACCGCATTAATGAATACTGCATTACCTAAGGTAGAGCTTGACCCAGCAGGTAATATATTGAGGATAGACAGGAGCAATAAATCGCCTTTGGCACTTAATGTCGATAAATTACCATTAACAATAACCCACGCCAAGCTAGGGAACTTCCTACTGGTAGACCCAACGCGGGAGGAGGAGGATCTATCCGATGGAATTTACATAACTGGCATAGCTGGGGGTAATGTCGTGGCTATACAAAAGGTTACTGGTGCTTTCACTAAGGATGAGGTGAATTACATGATTAGTAATTCTGTTAATCAATACGTAAAGCTCAAGAACGTGGTAACGAGTATTATGGCGAACCCGCAAACGGACCTTAAATTGTGAAGTCAGTCCTCAGCGATTTCGTCATTATTCAGGGCTGCAAACCATCATCACTCAAATAAAAGTATCAAAATTAATTAAAGGGTTTGCGCATTATTAATTGCAGTGGCTAATTCGGGCATTAAGTTTGAGGATTATGTGGCTGAGTTATTGAGTAGACTTGGGTTTAAGGTCATTGGCCGAAGAATAAAGATCACTGTTAATGGTGTGGAGGTTGGGGAGGTAGATATCGTGGCCGAGGATAACTCAGGCAATAAGTATGCTATTGAGGTTAAGTCTGGCAAGGTTGATGTGAGCGCCATTAGGCAGGCATATGTCAATGCCAAGGTATTAAACGCGAAGCCCCTAATTGTGGCTAGGGGCTTTAGTAATGACTCGAGTAAGGCATTGGCCGATGAGTTGGGTGTTTCTGTTATAAATCTTGAGGAGGCCGTTGTACTAACCATTGATGAGTTGAGAACTGTAATTGAAAACGTGATTTATGAAGCCATTGGTGATCTAGTGAATACCGTATTTACACTGGCAGTGAAATCATGTGATGGTAAGACCAGGGACGTAATTAACGCAGTTATTAATTGCAATGATTGGAACTGCGTATGTGATAAATTGGGGGTTAATCCTGATAATTGTGGTTCTCTGATAAGCGATGTAAGGAGAGAGCTGGGGCTTGGCAATTTATCACTGAGTAAGTTGAAAACCGCGATTCGACTATATAACCTGGTATCCCTGTTAGTAAATTCATGCAATAGAGGAAATACTTAAGTAAGACGCTACGAGCCACCGATTAATGAAGATCGACGACCTACTAAAGGAGTATAGGTCGGTGTGGGCTATTGATCACGCAAGGTCATTACTTGAGTGGGACTTGGAGGTCAATATGCCTGTTGAGGGTGCTTCGCCACGTGGTGAAGCACTGGCGCAATTAACCTTGGTCCGCAGGGAGCATTTGCTTAGACTTAGGGACCTTGTTAGTAAGTATGAGGATGCTAAGGACTTGACCGAATTTGAGAGGGGGGTTATCAGGGTTTTGAAGAGAGAGATGAAATACTACACATCAATACCTCCAGAAATCCTTGAGGAGCTTGATAGGACTACTACGAAGGCTGCTGTTGTCTGGAGAGAGGCAAAGAAGGAGGCGAACTTCGAGAAGTTTAAACCATACCTATCAAAGATTGTGGAGTTGGAGAGGGTTATTGCCGACAAACTTGGTTATGAGGGCCACCCATACAATGCGTTATTAGATTTGTATGAGGAGGGATTTACCGTTAATGATGCGGATAATGTATTCAACACATTACTCCCCAACCTAAAGTCAATACTTGAGAAGGTGCTGAGTGAGGGTAGGTACCCAAGTAAGCACCCGCTTGAGGATGTGCCTTATGATGTTAATGTCATGAAATCAATTAATGAGGAGCTACTTAAGATACTTGAGATGCCCGTGGGTAGTAGGTTCAGGATGGATGTGTCTGCGCACCCATTCACGATAAGCATGGCAATCAATGATGTGAGGATAACCACTAGGTATGAGGGTAAGGACTTTAGGTCAACCATGTTCTCCGTTATTCATGAGAGTGGTCATGCAATGTATGAGTTAATGATTGATCCATCCCTTGAAATGACACCCGTTGGGCGTGGAGTCTCCATGGGCGTTCATGAGAGCCAGTCGAGATTTTGGGAGAATATTATTGGTAGGAGTAGGGAGTTCGTGCATTTAATATACCCGTTACTTAAGGAGAGGTTACCATTTCTCAGGGATTACGGTGAGGAGGACATTTACAGGTACTTCAATATTGTTAGGCCGAGTCTTATTAGGGTTGATGCTGATGAGGTCACTTATAACTTCCACATAGCTCTCCGTTATGAGATTGAGAAGGGTGTGATAGCTGGTAAGCTTGATGTGTCTGACTTACCATCACTATGGAATGACTTCATGGATAAGTACTTAGGGGTTAGGCCGAGGAATGATGCTGAGGGTGTTCTCCAGGATATTCATTGGTCTCAGGGGTCCTTCGGTTACTTCCCAACGTATACATTGGGCAACGTTATTGCTGGTATGATATATGCCAAATTACCTGGGCTTAGGGATAAGGTTGCAAACAGGATGTTCAATGAGATTAAGGAGTTCCTTAGGGATAGGATTTGTAAGTATGGTGCCATATACCCACCTAAGGAGTTGCTCATGAGGTCCTTCAATGATACGTATAACCCAACACATCTACTAAATTACTTACGTGAGAAATACTTGGGTTAGGAACCCGCTAAAAAGACTGACTTAACTTGGCAAAAAGGTGGATGGGAGGGTAGTGGTGTTTCCCTCGACTAGCCCCAATGACCTAAGGGTGACTGTGTATGATCCCTTAAGAGAGGTGCCCGTGGCAGAATTAGAAGCAATTAAAAGCAAGGAAAAGATACACCACGGGTAAACACTTAAAAGTTATTGATTATTATCAATTGAGTATGAGGATTGATCTTGAGGAATTGAAAAGTAAAATAAAGCCTAAGTTAAGGCCAATAATCTGGCGTGACGAAGACAATACACTCCTATTACTAGACCAAAGGAAGTTACCCTTTGAGGAGGTTTACGTGGAGTTGAGGGACCCAGTATCAACGGCTGACGCCATTAAGCAAATGATAATTCGCGGAGCACCAGCGATAGGGATAACCGCAGCCTACGGGATGGTACTGGCCATAGCCCATGGTAATATACCAACACTTGATGAAGCCCTCAATGAATTAGTGAAGGCTAGGGATGTTTTGAATACGGCGAGACCAACAGCCCATAACTTATTCTGGGCCACGGAAAGAATGCTTAATGTAGCTAGAAATGCCGTGCATAACGGTAGTGCTAAGAACGTGAAGGAATTACTTAATATTATGAAGATGGAGGCTAAGGCTATATTTGATGAGGAATTCGATGCTGAATTGATGATGGGAATTTACGGACTTGAAAAGATAAATGATGGAGACACCGTATTAACTCAATGCAATGCCGGTGGATTAGCAACTGGTACTGGAATTGGCACAGCTACGGCACCAGTGAGGGTAGCTCATGCATTAGGCATTAAGGTTTCCGTGATAGCACCTGAGACCAGGCCTTGGCTTCAGGGCGCTAGGTTAACTGTTTATGAGTTGATGGTTGATGGAATACCAGTCACGTTGATAACGGATACAGCAGTTGGTTACGTAATGTATAGGGGCATGGTTAATAGTGTGATGGTTGGCGCAGACAGGATACTAAGGTATGGACATGTTTATAATAAGATTGGAACGTTTAAGGAGGCGGTTATTGCACATGAATTGGGCATACCCTTTTACGCAATAGCACCATCATCGACATTCGACCTTAAGAGTAGGGTTGAGGATGTGAAGATTGAGGAGAGGGATCCCGATGAGGTTAGGAAGATTAGAGGTGTGCCAATAGCCCCCGAGAATGTTCCTGTGTTTAACCCAGTATTTGATGTTACGCCTCCTAAGTACGTGACCGCATTAATAACTGAGAAGGGGATTATTTACCCACCCTTCGATAAGAACATACCTAAAGTATTAAGTGTTACTTAACCATTTCAAAGTTATGCCAAGCCTACCTGTGTATTCACGATAAATACTCGCTAATTTACCATACCAACTCGATAAAACACTGGGACTCTCTGGGTAGGCCTCGTATAAGCTCTTAACCTCATTCATATACCTCAACGCAAGCCTTAACTTGGATGCAACGTCAGGTACTCTCATTAAGCGCAGGCCGATCTTCAACTTATCAATAAATGATAACTCCAGTGATCCTCGTTCCGATATTTCCAGAACCTCATCCTCAGTAAGAAGTCTAGCCCTTAAGCCCTTGTTTAATTGATCATCAGTAAGCGTTTGAAGCATTAACCTAAATACATCAAGCATTGCCTGCTTTATGCCGTAAGCCCTTAAATACTCAATATTATACCTCCATAATCCCCTTTCTGTGAAGTCACCCTTTTCAAATGCATCTATCACGGTCTTCGAAGCCAACTCCGCCGAGAGGAGGGCAGGCCCTATACCACCGCCGTGCACTGGGTTTACCGTAACTGCGGCATCGCCAGCAGCCAGGAAGCCGTTGGCCACGAGTGATGGTAATGGCCTACGTGTTGGTACAATACCGCCGCCCATGTGTATTACCTTTCTACCTCTCGTATATTGGCTATTGGCTAAGTACTTATCATAATTATGCCTAGGGTTTAATCCATTCTCCTCACTTAACTTACCCCATAGACCAAGCCCAATATTCATTGTGTTCGAACTCTTTGGGAATAACCACCAGTAACCGCCAGGTGCTATGTTAGTATCTAGGTATATCTTTATGTACTCAGGCTTCTCAATCTCATAATCAACCTGGATAATCTCCCTATAGGCGTTTGAGACGTCCTCAGGTAGTAATGGCTCGGAAACCCACCATTCACGGGGAAGCCTACTCCTAACAACGGCACCAACGCCACTGGCATCAATGACAACCTTAGCCCTAAAATCCTCAGCAGAACCATCAGGCTTCAACACCCTGACTCCAGAAACTGCTCCATTCTCTATTATTGGCCCCTGAACCTTATGATTATCAAAAATATGAACACCGGCCTTCTCAGCCTCACTGATTAGCCATTGAGCCCACTTCGCCATATCTAACCCAAAGCCCTTACCGAGCACTACGTACTTAATCGATAGATCGGGGCTATATAACTCCGCGCCTTCGTACTTTATCGCATATACATCACTTGGTGGTTTAATGCTCATTCGCTCAATGTGGTGAATACCAATGGCATCACCAGTCGTCTTAAAGACCTTATCCCTCCTCTTCATTTCTATTAGGGCTACATTAAGTCCTGCCTTAGCAAGTAAGTATGATGCATAGGAACCCGCTGTACCTGCGCCAACCACAATAACATCGAAATTACCCATACCAGCAACGATGTGCTGGGTAGATTTTAAATATTAAGGGCTTAATAATGATTAATTACTTGATTGGTAATTGTAAAGCCTCACCAGGCTTTAATATAAACACCTTAATGTCAGGAAGCATGGACTCCGCAAGCTCCTTAAACTGCTGTGGATCCTGCTTAATGTCAGGGAATGTATTATAATGTATAGGTATCGCTGCTCTAGGCCTCAGCATTGTTAATGCATAGGCAGCTTGCCTCGGATCCATCGTGAACAAACTACCTATTGGTAGTATGGCAACATCAATCTTAAACAACCTGCCCAGTAAATCCATCTCGCTAAAGAGCCCAGTATCCCCTGCATGGTATATAGTTGCCTCGGGAGCCCTTATTATGAATCCCACGGGCACACCCCTACTTGAGCTATGCAGTGCTGGGGTTACGTAAACCTCAATCTCACTCGTTAACTTTACGGAACCACCAACATTCATGCCTATGGTGTTCTTAACACCCTGCTCGCTGAGATAATTAACGAGTTCGAAAACACCGACTACGGTTGCATTGGTCTTTTTAGCGATATCAATGGTTTCACCTAGGTGATCAAAATGATCATGTGTCACAAGTATATAATCAACGTTTGTTATTTCACTAAGTGTTATGGGTGATAGTGGGTTCGATATCCAGGGATCAATTAGTATTTTCTTACCGCTTAGCATTATTTCGAAGGCCGCATGACCAAGCCATTTAATGTATGATTGCGCACTCATTAATCCTAATTAATCCATTAATTAAATAAGCTTTACCACAAAAATTACTTCCTTTTAATTGTGAAGGATATCCTAATTGCCCTTGAGTGGGGTGCGTATATCATCACGTCATCGATCGTAATCCCGTACTTACTGGTTACTGTCCTTGTTAATTCATAAATGCTCCTAAAGTGCATTGGGTGTTCTAGGTATACCTTGATACTTATCTCAAATCCTTGGTTTGAATCCTTAACACTGACTCGCGTGTATTTTAATGACTTAGTCTCCAGGTTTTTGAGTGTTTGGTCTACTAATGTCTTTAATTCACGTTGCATTGATGATGACATTAATGATTAATCAATTGGGCATTATTAAAGATTAATCGCTTGAGGTAGTTATTTCAAGTACTCGGTCAATGATCTACTCATGTACTTATTAACCAACTGCTCAAGCGTATAGGCATTACCTAAATCATCAGGTCTTATGGTAACACCTCCCCTATCACTTATGGGTAGTATGCGCCAATCATCACCCCTAAACTTCACAGCAATGTAGGCATCGCCCTTAGCCCTGCGCGCAAACTCCAGCAATTTCTCCACCTTCTCCTCCTCAATCCTTACGGGCCCTCTCTCAGACCTATACTTAACCTCAAGTACTAATACGAATCCAGGGCCCATAGCAACAATGTCCGGAACAAACCTCTTCCTAACACCACCACCTGATGAACACCCCCTCAGAACCGCGAGACCCATATCCCATAGCTTATTTGCCAAAGCCCTTTCATGCGCAGAACCCTTCCTTTTTGATAAGCTCATACTACTCAACCCTAACCTCCCTGGTTAAATCTATGTTGGGGCATAATAATATGCATATTGGGCTTGGAGGATCACCACAGAAGTCGCATTCAGCCTTTGTGGTTATTCTAACATTACTCGTGGAATTACTCTTAATAATATTATTGTATAATTCAGCTAGCCTAATATCGTAAGTAAAGACAAGCCGCGAATGAATAAGTAGGTCAGTGCTATTTATTGAATCACCACGCACTAATACGTATAGGTCTCCCCCCGAGTCTATGTAATCCATTAACCAGCCAATAACAGCCTTTGGTAAGACCTTGGGTAATACCGCAACCTTATCATTAATTAACGGGTCAATGAATAATTCACTAGGTATATTAAGGAGGTGTGGCCTTAACCCTATGAATTTCATTAGTGAATCGAGGGTGAAACCAACCACCGTATTTGTGAGACCAACCACGTACCTAAGCCAGGACTCACCAACTCCAGGTCCAAAAATTATGATTGCTTTATCAAACTTACTTAATGAACTTGGAAGCTTGACATTAAGGTTATCATTAATCCTGACAATACCAATGACCTCCTTACCCAACGACCCTAACCTCTTTATAGTGCCAGAGCTCACTTCACCCTTTAATTCAACCGCTAACTTATTGGTAAATACTAAATTAGGTATTCGCTTAATGCCCTGGTCAATTATTGGTACTGCCTCTGGGAACATAATTATCAAAGCTCCTCTTCTTCCTTACCACCCTCCTCCTCATACAAAGCCCCTATATCCCTAAGAACGTCATGAATCTTAAAGACAGCATCCCTAACCTGCTGTTCCTTCTTGGCCCCCGTACACACTATCTTACCTGAGCTAAATATTAGTAGCACAACCTTCGGATCATCCATCCTATAAATGAGGCCGGGGAATTGCTCAGGTTCGTACATTGAATTCTCAAGCATTAGGGCTGATTTCTCAATATCAACCTCGGCATGCAGGTTACCGGAAGCCACAATGTTCTGTACCTGAATCTCCGGAGTGAGTGGTACGTCGGCGCCATGCTCATTAAGCAACCTCACTAATTCCTTAACAGCCCTCTTAAGCTCATTCTCGCTCTTAGCACCCGTACACACCATCTTACCCGTCCTAAAGATTAATGCCGATATCTTCGGTCTCTGTAACCTTAGTATCAAGCCGGGGAATTGCTCAGGATTGTACTCAGCTGCGGGAAGCCTTTCTGCGAGTTTATCTAGGTCCAGGTCAATGCCGAGGTTTACCGTGGCGACAATATTCTCAATACGATAAGTGGGATTTGCCATTATTCATGATTTAAAAAAGCACTTAAAAAATCTTTCCGATACAACCATAGGCATAATACCTAAACTCCATGCTTATGGCGAAGAATAGTTTATAAAGGGTGGTTAGGGAGGCATTTTGACCTGTATGGGTGGAAAGAAAAAACCAACATTATCACAATTAGCAAAGAGACAGGAAAAGCAAGCCCCAGCAAAACCAACTGCGAAGGGTAAGAAAGCCGCTGAGGAGAGGCCAACAGTTAGGGCTTCACTTGTTGATCCTAAACTACTTAATGATGTTGAGAAGGAGGTCGTGAAGTGGGAGTACGTTACGCCGTACTTGGTAGCGACTAGGTTTAATACAAAAATAAGCGTTGCCTATCAAATACTGAGGACTCTGGCAAATAAGGGAGCTTTGGTACTTGTTTCTAAGGGTCATAGAACCGAGGTTTACACAACACCTGACAGACTTAAGCAAATAGCTGCGTAGTTAGGTAAATAACGAATCAAGTCTAACCTTAGCAAAATCCTTGGGTAATTCCCTCATTCTATTGATAACACCAGGCTCTACAACCTCTATAATACCCAGCTTCCTAAGTGCCCTTAAAACCCCATCCTCAATCCTCATTATATTCTCATTAACACCGCCAAACTGCTTAGCAATGTCAAGCTTTAGTCTTAACTCACCAACGCTCCAGTATTTTGATAAGTACGTCAAAATCGCCATGGCTATTTTATAACCCTCCTCTCTATTCTGGGGTAACTCCTCGTCAATAATCCTCCTAAGCATTGTCATAAAATCCTCCATTGAAATTGTTGAATAATCAGTTGGAATTCTCGTCTCCTCGATACTCACCACGGTATTATCTACCTCCTTAACCTTAGTCTCCATTGTCTCATTCTCAGTATTGCCCTGAACCTCCTTCTGCTCTCTAGCCTCACTTAATCCAGTTTTTTGTGGTGTTTCCTCTCGTTCAACCTCCTTAGAAGATCTTCCTACAACTCCTTTTTCCTCACCACCCTCCGTTGTAACCTGCTTTTCCTCCGGAGCCTTTTCCTTACTAAACGCCTCTAGGATGCTTGAACTCCTGGCATGTCTTTGCCTTGTTTGGCGTTTAGTGGATGTTGTTGGCTTAACGGTCTCACCAGGTACCTCTATGTACATTGGTATTGATAACTTAACATCATTATTGCCGATTCTTATTGTTCCAATTACGTACTCCCCGGATACCTTGAACTTCCTCTCACGAACTAACTCTCTAATGACTAGGTATAGTAGGGCGTTACCGACCTTATTGCTCGATGACCACCTCAATAGATCCTGATAAGTAACTCTCTTGTTCCTCATTATGTACGTACTTAATGACACCTTTAAATCATCAAAGCTAACCACAGAAATCTCTCCGAAAAGAACTCTTTTATACTTACTCTATAAGTATTGCTGTAATGAGTAGGGATATTGATGATATTGACAACATTGTACTTAAGCCAAGGAGAATACAAATACTGAAATTATTGATTGGTCAGGGTACTATGAGGATATCAGACCTAAGAAAAGTACTAAATGCACCCACATCATCCATTTACTACGATATTGAGATACTAAGGGCTAATGGCTTTGTTATAAGGGATGGACCCTACGTAAAGATAACGAGTAAGGGAAGAACACTCATTGAGAGGATTGATGAATTATTAAGCCCCAACTCTGATATTAAGAACCCAAGTGCAAAAACCGAGGAGTTAACTGACATATTATTGATGAGACCATTAACAATAAACATGTATAGGCTCGGCCCGAATGCATTATTCATATACTCAATGGTAATTATAGTGCTTGGTTTAGTTACGGCATTCACACAGAATTATGAATTATTACTCCTGGTTTTTGTGGAGAGTATGTACTCTATGCCGATAGATGTGACAATAATTTCAATACTCGCATACCTAGGTATTTCATTATTTATTTATAGGTACTTACTCGGCGGTGAGATTGTGGATCTTAAGTTATTAAGTGGTGTTTTAACATCATTGATACCGATATCGCTATACCCAACTATAATGGCGTTAATAACACCGTGGGTACCACCCTACCCACTCTCAATAATTGACGCATTGCTTAAGGCATTATTACCACTCATTAGCCTAATAATGCTAGCCACGGTACTATCAATGATTTCAGGAAAACCCATGGAATACTCACTACTCTTCGAAACATTATTCCTATTAATACCCTCAGTATTAATATACATAGTATTGTTCAAGTGATCATGAAAATCATAGTATTAAGTAATGTCTATCCCCCTGCCGAGGATTCGTGGCAAACGGCTGAGCTACTCCGTTGGGTTATGAGCAATCACGCCAATGATGGGTACTTACGCATAATCGATGTAGGATCTGGGACGGGTATATTAGCATTAACGGCGTTGAATGAAATAGTTAGTAAGGGAGGCACTGCATGGGTTTTGGCTGCGGATCATGATTACAATGCATCAATGAACACCAGAATAAACCTAGTTAATAATGGTCTTTATCACTACGCTGATGTGATAACGATGAATTTACTAGATGCAATAAGGACACGATTTTGCCTCGACATAGTTGTTAGTAATCCTCCCTACTTACCAGGTAATTGGAATGAGGATTGGAGGATCTTCGGTGGATCTCACGGTAATGATGTGATTAAGCAATTAATACAGCAAATATGTCAGTATAAAGCCTCCATGTTCATACTAACGCAATCCTCACTGTCCAATTGGGAGGAATCAATTGATTACTTAGGAAGATGTGGCTATAAACTGGTAATGATCAAGGCAACTCATTACTTTTTTGAGGACATAATAACAATGGTTTTTAATAAGGTCTAATTTTAATCAAGGTATTATCCAAATTGCTCAATTGCGAGGTTAAGTAATGCCTCCCCAACGTCTGATGCGTATTCAGCTATCCTATAGATACTATCCAGTATTAACCTAGCCGACGCGGCCGCCTGTGTGGTTAGGCTATAATTCGATAGCGAGGAATCCAGTGAATCTACTGTCGTCCGTATTTCATACTTAACAGTATCAATTATGTAATTAACCTCCCTTGCATCTATTTTCTCCGTCATTGCCTTACCAACATTACTCATTATCATGGAGTCCTTACTAAGGAGCTCACTGAATCTTTGCCTAAGCTCCTGCGGCATTATAAGTACGTATTTATCGCCTAGATTTACGACCTCCCGCGCGATCTTAACGGCATGATCAGCAGCCCTCTCGAGCGACTTATTAATTATTGCATACTCAATGATACTCCTTGGGTCCTGAATACCAGATAGGCTTAGGGCATGCTTACTCACCAAGACCCTCTTCAACTGCCTATTTAGGAGCCAGTAGAACTTATCGACCTCATTATCCCTCTCAATAATGTCCATGGCTATTGACTTATCACCGTTCTCCATTGGCGTTCTTAAGTCATCTATCATGCCGACAACCGTCTTACCAAGCTTCACTAATATGTCCCTAATGTTTATATCAGGTACATTAACGAGGTTTTGAATAACTAACGTATTCCTACCCTCCTCAATAATCTCAACTCCGGTTAGCTTCCTCCGGACAATGTCCTTAACCTGCTTCTTCAGGTTTAATGTCGCTATGTCAAAATTAAGCCTAAATATGTCATAACCAGATAGGTAATGAGCAAGTAATATCCTCTCGAGATGATCTATGTTTGATAGGTCCTGGGTCACGTTTATTGATGATTCGAGTAATGGCGCCTTAACCATCTTCTTGGGCACAACAAGCAATGAGAGGTCTGGCTGCGGTATTACCAGAACCTCATCACCAGGTTTAAGATCAACTTGCCTAGTCCACTCCTTCGGTAGTGAAACTATTAAGGTTGCGCCACCAGTTAGTTGAACCCTCCTGGTTTCTGGCTCAAATTTCACTATAGACATCACGACCTAATAATTAGACCCCTATAAATACCTTATCCTAATAAATCAATAATTATTAGTATCATGATTTTTAGAGGTGAAATATTTATTTATTATTCATAACTATTCTATTGAAACCTCCGTCTCAGCTATACTACCTAATTTAGGTATAATTATCTGTAACACGCCGTCCTTATACGCTGCCTTAGCACCATCAACCTTAAACCTCACACCAAGCTCAACCCTCCTATAAATCCTAAAATTACTCAGTCTCTCTACCCTAGCGACTTTACCGATGGTTGGCAACGACTGTGGCTCAGCCATGATCTCCACGTAGTTATTACCCACCCTAACCTTAATACTCTCCTTCTTAACACCAGGTAGGTCGGCAAGTATTATTATTGAATCACCATTGTCAAAAACATCCACAGGAGGTTCCCTAGTCACTAGCCTTGGGTCAACAACAGTGGCCAACTTACTAATTAGCTCATTTACTCCAGCCTCCACCTTGTTTATACCCACCGCGATGTCTGTGGTATTCTGCTCCATCGTCATAAGAAAAAACTAATTACGATTAATAATTACCCAAACACATTAATTAAATGGTACTCCATAAATTACACATGAATAATACGAAGATTCACGTATGCAAACTCGTACTAAGCACTTAAGGAAATTAAGGAAAATTAAATAACCAATAACTCCTTGATTAAGTTCCCTGTAGCGAACCTATCAGGTAAGAATGGCTTCATAATCGGATCAATTACACCATTAACTATGTAATTAGCCAACAACTCAGCTGCGTATGGACCAAGCATGAATCCATGACCTGAGAAACCAGACAATACATAGACACCCTCAGGCCATGTACTTGACCTACCCATCACGTGGCTATGATCAGGCGTCATTTCATAGTAACCAGACCATATCCTCATGATCCTTATCCTACCGAGACTCGGTATTAACTTCACAGTTTCCCTAGCCCAGGCGGTTAACCAAGTGAATGTGTTTCCGTAAGGTAGGAAGCCCTCACCACCATCAAGCTCTATACTACCCAGTATCTCACCCCTCATTGTTTGACCGAGATATAGGTTTGTCTCAGCATCTATTATGTAGGTATTAATTATAGGCTTCACAGATTCCGTAATCCCTATCTCCCTCCTAACGGGCTTTATTGGAATATCAATATTGAGTGTCTTCTTCATGATCTCGCCAGTCCACGCCCCCGCAGTAAATACTACGTTTTTTGTCTTAACGAAAACGTCATTACTTGAGACACTAACTACCTTACTATTCTCTACACCAACACTCTTAACCTCTGAGTACTCAAAAACCTTAACTCCAAGGTCGAGTGCCCTCTCATAATAACCCATCACTAGATAGTCATGGTGAAAGGCACCGTCCTGAGGACCAAAGACGGCGCCTACCATGCCCTGCGTGTTTATGTATGGGAACCTATCCCTTAATTCCTCAACCGTGAGTATTTGAACAGGTATGCCTAGGGGTTTCCATAACTGTTCATTGAGTTTTTCGTAATTATTAATAACCTCCCTACGTCTAGTAAGCCATAGATAACCTGCTCTTTCAAAAACACCATTCCAACCAAGCTCACCACTGAGGGACTCCAACTTCCTAATTGCCCTTATTGCGAACTCAGTATTCTCCCTATTCCCAAAGTGAACCCTGTACCTGCCGGCATTCCTTGTGGAGCTTCCTGAACCAACATAACTTTTCTCAAGAACGACAACAGAGAATCCTCTACGTGCTAAGTAATAGGCAACTGCTAAACCAACAATGCCTGCGCCAATTACCACGGCATCCGCGGTTAATGATATTAAACCACGACCCTCACTCATCACTCACCACCCGCAAGGGTAGCCATTGGTATTGACGCCTCGGGAAACCTAATCCTTGGTAAACCAAATTCGCTGGGTTTCTTTTGGTAAATGAAGCTGAGTATTAAGTTCGTATTAATTAGGCAGAGCTTACCCTGGCAGGGACCAGTGCCTAGACCAACAACCCTCTTTATTCTCTCCATACCTGGCAATCTTAATGACTTATACTCCTCCTCTTCACCATGCAGTACCCTAACCTTAATCTCCTTACCATGCATTAGCACATTGATAGACCTCAACACGTCATTTAATGTAACATCCTCACAGAAACATAGGTACTGCCTATTAGCGCTTTTCAGGGCATTTTCAACATCCTCAATTGACCCAGCGGTAGCCCACATGGGCGCGTGGACAACGTTAGGCTCAGCATAATAGCCACTACCCTGAAGCCCCTGCTCAAACCTAAGGATTACGTTATAATACGAGGAATTAGTGGTGACTAAATCCCTCTTAAAATCCACTAGCTCCTTATCAAAGGCATCCTTAGTCACTAGGTCCTCCATGGCACCAATGCTTAGTGCAGTCACCCTAGCCTGCCTAACAATTAAGTGCTCTGGCAGTAAACCTCCAGCATCGCCAATCACATAGGCATTACCCAGTCCAAGATCCCCCGTAAAGCCCCTCCTAGGTACAAGACCACCAATTTCAGGTGCATAAACAATAGGTGCGTTTAATTGCGCTGGTAAGTCAATGACAGGCACTCTAACGGCACTTACTAGGACATCAACCACGACCTCCTCTCTCCTCTGCCTCTTAGCCTTCTTACCCCTTATATTCTCAAGGACGAGTCTCAATCCCTCACTTGAATCCTTAGCATCAACTATATTCATGCCAATGAAGGTCTTAATACCAAGCGCATCAACCCTATCCCTATATAAGTCGCTCCTTATGGTGACCGAATTATCACCAAGATATACCTCAATACCTGTTTGAATAAGGTTCATGGCAACCCTGACCGCCCAATCATCACTGCCCCAAACCAAAACCCTCCTCGGCTTAAATCCCCACCACTTAGTAAGCTTAAGCATTGTTAATCCAGTAATCATGCGTGGCGTGTTATTGCCAGGGAAAATCAGCGGAACCTCCCTAAAGCCCTGCGCTAGTATTAGGTACTTGTAATTGAAAGTATATAACCTGGAGAAGTCCCTGGAATGTCCAATCACGGCATCTTCAAGAAAACCATCAAAGATCACACCAGTAAGTACAGTAACTGAATCACTTATCTCCTTACTTAATTTACCAATGAATTCACTACCACACCCTAAGTCCTTAATCTCAGTATCATCAATTATTAAGTGCCCACCTAGGTAATGCTCACCCTCAACAATTACAACCTTTAGACCAAGTTTATTCAATTCCTCAGCCACTGAGAGACCAGCCAATCCACCACCAATAATTAAAATGTCAGTATTAATATTGACCCTAGACGCCCCTTCAGGAACACTAGGTAATTCATTAATTGAGGACCTATTTAAGGAGTTTCGTACGGTGTTACGGATCAACGACCATAATGATATTAATAACCTATTCCTGGGGAATGATGATGGGCTTGCAAGACCTCTAAATATCGAGGGAACACTGCTAGGCCTGCTCGGCATTACCGGCTTATCATTACATAGGTTGTAATAACCAGATGAGGCCCAATAACCCTCACACCACCACTCACAGCACATGAAACCCCTAGTCTCACCATACCTTGAACTACGCATTACGCCGTAGTTACCATGATTAAGTTCCTCAACAATCCATGGCCGTTTATTCACAGGCCATATAGGCATGAAATAATTATAAGTTTTGTCTATTGCGATGAATTACTACCCTTTAATGATGACTTAATGTACTCATCGCACTTACTACGATATAGGCAGTAATTGCATGATTGTGGTAGCTCACCAGCCAATCTCCGCCTAACTAATGGGCAGTGCTTTACGTAATAGTCAGGGTAGCACCTCTTACATATTATTAGGGAATTCCCTATATAGGCTACTTCCCAAAACGTTACGTGCCTTCCACATATACTACATGTGAAACTCACTTTCGCCCACCTCTACTGAACCATTGTCGGCTATTAAGTTATTAAATTAAGTACTACCTATATTAATTTCCCCAATGATGAATTACATGTTTTGTTATGACTAATGTATTTGTTGATTGCCTGAGGATTGATGGGTCAATACGGTGCCCAGGCGATGGAGGATTTAGCGAGGTCATCGTATTTGGCAAGCATGTTAAGCTTAGGAAGGACCACCCAGCCATTGAACTCATGGGTAGGCTTGATGAACTCGAGGCATTGGCCGAGTGGGGTCTTCAGGAAATTGGCAATGATGAGTTTAGGGTTATCGCTGCAATGACAGCTGCATTAAATACGTACCTAGCCACTGGAAATGATGAGTGGCTTAAACCAGTTAGGGAGATAATTAATAAGGCCTGTGAGTTGGACAGTAGGGAGTTGGGTTGGTTCATACCTAGCGACAAAACAGCGGCGTTACTGAATCTCCTTAGGGTTAAGGCTAGGGAGGCAGAGAGGACCGCCGTTAAGCTTCTCGATGATGATTACCTACCTGATAATAAGGTTAGTGAACTCATTGGTATGCTTAATCAATTAAATAAGTATATAGCGCATTTAATATTCTTAAGTAATGTCCATGTATTTAGGAATGTGAATGATAAGATAAGGACGTTATTAAATACGTAATTTCCCTAGGTAGTAACCTTTATATTAATTATCTTAAATTGGAGAGTTAATGAGGTATACCGTCATACTTGCAACAATGCTATTCATAGTAACCATTGCAATATTAATTTACTATGCGGTCTTCATGGATAAGGGCCAATTCCTAATTGGCAATACAAATAAGGCCTTGGACGTCCTAATGCTCTCTCTCGTTGTTATTTCAGGAATTATCACGGGCATAGTGTATTTATTTAACTCTAGAGTAGAGAAGAGTGGTGACAATGTTCAAACCCTACAGTATTGAGGAGGGGAAGTTCCTGGTCAAGCTGGCTCGGATGGCCGTTGAGGAATACCTACGTAGTGGTAAGGTTATCCAGGCACCATCAGATACGCCATCAAGACTATTTAAGGATAAGTATGGGGTTTTCACAACAATAGAGATATTCATGGGTAGGGATAGGAGGGGTGAACTTAGGGGTTGTATTGGCTTTCCACAGGCTGTTTATAATACTGTTAATGGGGTAATTAGGAGCGCCATAGCCGCTGCCGTCGAGGATCCAAGGTTTGAACCCATGAGGATTGAGGAGTTGAGTAGAGTAACTTTCGAAGTCTCCATATTAAGTCCACTTGAGTTACTTGAACCTGGTAATCCGAGGAATTACCCTGAGAAGATCATAGTTGGTAGGCATGGTATTGTTATTCAGAAAGGCTACTACTCAGGATTGCTTCTTCCTCAGGTACCTGTTGAGTATTGCTGGGATTCATTAACATTCCTAAATGAGGGCTGTACGAAGGCATTCCTACCCCCTGATTGTTGGTTGGATGAGGATACGTCAGTGCTAATCTACGAGGCTCAAATATTTAAGGAAGTTGAACCTAATGGTGAAGTTGCCGAGAGGGACTTAATGGAGGAGTTGAAAGTATGCAAAAATACTAATCATTAATAAATAATGAAAGAGACATGGAATTAGGCCTTCATGGCTAGGTATTTATTAGTATCCCAGCTAAGCAATACCCAATTATTTATATTAAATTTATTATGCATTACCTACGTGGTTCTAAGGGTAAGGGCTGACTTACACACGCACAGTATATATAGTGATGGTAGGGGGGATCCAAGGGACGTAATAAAAAGTGCTTTAGATAGGGGTATAGGCTTATTGTCAATAACGGATCACGACACATTCAAAGGCTCGCTTAAGGCGTTGGAGTTCATAAGGAGTAATGGATTACTTCATAGGAATGATTTCGTCTTTATAGTGGGTAATGAGGTTAGGACTGTTGATGGCGACATACTAGTACTGTGTAGGGAGTATCCTGGCACTGATGATACACCGAAATTAATACCTGAACTACTTGATTGGGTTTCTGAGAATAATTGCGTAGCAATACCTGCGCATCCTTACGATATACTGAGGCATGGCATTGGGAATAAAGTGCGTATGTTTAAATGGCATGCAATAGAGGTGTTTAATGCTGGTGCATTACCAATATTTAACTGGAGAGCTGCTAAGGCCGCACATGATTTGGGATTACCAGGTCTTGCTAATAGTGATGCTCATGTGCCTGAACTCGTTGGTGTTACGTATACCGTATTTGAACTCGATGATCTAACCGTGGAATCCGCATTTAAGGCATTAGTAAATAACCGTGTTAAACCTATCACGCATTATCCAGGTCCTGAATTAATCCTTAGGAGACTTTCCTGGTCAATTAAGCGTAGATTATGAAACTAACCCTGCGGTTTAAGTGTTTCGTCAATGAACCTCCTAAATAATAACCTGACCAAGCCACCACTAACGGGATCCAGGTATTCATCTGTTGTTAGGACCAGGGAATAATCATTATGCTTGACTAAGTATACGTACTTATTATTACTATAGATGGCTATAAAATCCGTGTTATAATTAATGATTGATTTTATTAACTCCTCATCATCCATACTTAACTCACCCGTATACTCAAGCATATCATTGCCCTTCATAAGGCCTGCGAAGGATGCCTTAAACAATTCCTTAAATTCTGACAGGCTTGATGGGACATAACCCATCTGAACAAAGGGTGGGCTTTGCATTATGCATTGTCTCTCTAATTGATTAATATAATCCCTGAGTTCATTAATCCTCGATATTATTAAATCAGCAGTATCAGCGGAGGTTTGTTTAAGTACCTGGATCAGCTCATTCTCGATACCCCTAATGAGCCTCTCTATCCTCTCCGTATCAGGGGGCCTCTCTGGACTCTGCAGTGGCTTAACCTCAACGGGCCTACTCTCAACGAGTAATGCCCTGGTGCCCTGCCCAGCAGGTACTTCCTGAGGAGACGGTGGGTATTGGGAACTAGGCCTTAAACGCGGTGGGGTTCTTTGCTCCGGCTTGGGTTGTGGAATTACTTGCTCAGGGATTTCGCCCTGACCCTTCTCCCTACGCTTACCTCCAAAATACCCCAGTCTATATAGCACAGCTAGAACTATTGCTATTGCGACTATTATTATTACCACATACATCGCAACTCCTAACTGCAGAACCAACATTGCAGGTAGAGACTAAGGAAAAATTAATAAAATTAATGCCTAATTAGAAATTGACCAAGATCGAGATACCTAGTAATATCTAATAAGTTCCCGATACTTATTACCCGAGGATCCTCATGAGAACCTAGGAAAAATATAACCCTAACACCCGCGTTTAACGCCATCTCAGCATCATACTTAGAATCACCAACCACGGCAACCTCACTCACCTTAAGCCCTAGGAAACGAAGTATCTTCATTAATGGCTCAGGGTCTGGCTTACCCTTATTAACGTCGTCCCCAGCCACAATACCATCAATGTAATTATAAAGGCCTGTTACCTCGAGCGCCTTAATAGCGACTCTCCTGGAACTTGAGGTAACAATACCAATGGTGAAACCCCTCTCCTTAAGCATTTTTAGTAATTCGGGCGCGCCATTAATGGCCTTGGCGTCCCCTAACAATGATAGGTATATCTCATTCTTAATTTGAAGGGCCTTCTCGGCGTTCTCATCGCCACATAACTTCCTTGCTATGTCTAGAGCTCTTAATCCTATTAATGTATTTACATGATCCATGGTTGGAATAGAAAGTCCAAGGTGCTTACATGTTTCTATCCAAGACAACACATGCAGTGGTATAGTATCTACAAGGGTACCGTCTAGGTCAAATATCACGGCCCTTATTCCCTTAACATCAGTCAGCAAGGTATCGTCATTATTATCCGTAGACCTGTAATTCATCACAAATAACCAATAATACTAAGAATTAAAAGCTTGTCTCACGATTAAAGTATGAGTACCTTATACAATGACGCTAGTATCAGTGACATAAGGCCTGTTATGTAAATTCCATCAAAAACCCCTGCTCCTCCAATCGATACGTAACCCCTCATAGTCCTTATAACCTTCTTAATATTCAGTAAATCGGCGCCGATTAACGTTGATAATGAACCCAAACTATATGAGAAGGCTAGAGGATTTGCATGGAACAGTACTGTGGATATTAGGGTAAGTATTAATGTTAAGAGGACAGGTAATGCCGTGGGTAGTGCAATTCCAATGCCAGGAATCAACCTGGCGCTCTGCCATATTACTATTGATGATATGACCAATGATATTATAAAGGCCATTAAGATTGCCATATTACCAACCAGGTATGTGCTTATCAAGTATATTGATGTCACTACTGGTATTATTGCACCACCAATATTTACCTCGAGGAATAACTTATCAATCCTCTGTATAACTAGTGGCATTGGGAATATTTTCATGAGGTCTATGAATGGGTTAAATGGGACGTAGTAAGTGATTTCAGCAATCACTACGTTTATGTAACTCGTTAATAATGAACCCAACGTTAATGTTAACGCCAATAATGGCTGTATGCCTATACTAACCAGGACTAGGAATAGGAACAGTAACAGGGGTGATATTACCAGGAAACCTATGAATATAAATATACTCACAGGTAATGAAAACCTAATACCAAGCCTTGGTTTTACATCGTATTTAGACGCCATTACCCAATGATGAACATAACTAAAGCTTAATAAACGTAACTAACCCACAGGCTTCACAAGCAGTGTGTCACCATCAATACCAACAATAATAACCCTCGACCCCCTCCTAACACTCTCAAGTGCCTTAGCCCTCCAATACTCACCCCTAACCTTCACATAACCGATCTCATCCTTATTAATATCATCAACTGCAACCCCAACATCATTTACAGGCAAGTAAAGCCTCTCCGAAAGCGGTCTAGTCCTTATTATGCCTATTACCTTAGCGGCTATGAAACCGCCAAAACCACCCACAAAGGCCACTAATGAGTATAGGACTATCCTCGCCTCAACTTGATTTGTGGCTATTAACCATGATTGAGGCGTGTATGTTGGTTGAAGAAGTACAATGCCTAATACGGTAAGTACTATACCCGTTATGAATAACGCTGCATGTGTTGTGAAGCCTGCATGTACGTCTATGGCTATTGCGGCTAAGCCAATGATTAATAACGCTAAACCAAGCCAATTAATGGATAAGCCCGTGAGTAGGGGTATCAGCATTAAAAGAATACCAACACCAGCCAGGTAATAATGCCTTATGGCAAACCCAACGATTGCGAGAAGCAGACCTAACCCGCTCAGTAGGTCCTGTATTGTGGAATTGATAAGCACCTCATAAACCTGGTAACCAATGCCAGGTTGGTAATATGTAATGGTGGGATTAATCACGTAGTACGTGACCCCATTTATCGTGCTACCATTTATCTCATTAAGTAGTGAGTCTACGTCTGTGGCTATGAAGTTTATGACCTTGTACTTAAGTGCATCTTCAGGCCCAAGGTTTGTGTTGTAGAATACGCAATCATGAGCAAAGGTCGCGTTCCTACCCCTAAACTCAGCAACTTCCACGAAGTACTGACTAATTGCATTGAGTATCTTACTCTCGTTTATGAACTCCTCCTGCCCAGTTATTGGGTTTATCTCAACGGGTTGGCAGGAACCAATTACCGTGCTGGGCGCCATGGCGGCTATCGTGGTTGAAAGCAGGACTAATGTACCTGCTGACCATGAATATGACCCAGTGGGATACACGAAGCCTATCACGGGAATACTAGCACTCTCAATACTTGATACAATATTTAGTGCAGCATCTAATTCGCCACCGGGCGTTTCGAGAATTATCAATAATGCTGAGTTCGGCGTTGATTCTGCAAGTTGCATTGCATTTTGTAATTCATCATACGTTACATCCGTAATTTCACCATTCAGATTAAATACATAGACCTCATGAATTACGTACGTGTTGGAACTGGCAATCAATGTATGCATTAATACTAGTAATAAGGTGGTAATGATTATCAAAGAAATAGATAACTTACGCTTTAACTGCATAATCACCCCTGCTGCGTAACGCCTGAGCCCTCCTGCTTCTTTAGTGTTGCGGCGGCAAGCGCCGATAGTGCGGTGACCTCTAACGAACTTGGCACCACTAGGATCAGGTTATGCTCCTTAGCAACCTCTAGCAATGTGTCAAGCTGTCTAAGGGAAAGTGATATTGCGTTCTTAGCATAGGTATCTGCAGCCTTTAGGTACATTTGTGATGCTTCATAATCTGCCTGGGCAAGAATAACCTTAGCCCTCCTCATTCTCTCAGCCTCCGCCTGAGCGGCCATAGCCCTGATCAGCGTGTCGGGTAGCTTTATGTCCTTAATAGCGACTGCCGTGACCTTAACACCCCAGGGACTCACATGCTCATCGATTATCGAAGCTATCCTCTTGGCAACCTCCTCCCTCTGTGTAAGTAGTGTGTCAAGATCCACCATACCAATGACATCCCTCAAAACAGCAGCTCCTAAAGTAACCGTGGCGCTCCTATAATCAGTTACTGATAGAACAGCCTTAGACGCGTCAATAACCCTCATATAGACTGCGGCATCTATCGTAACCTCAACATTATCCTTAGTTAAAGCCCTCTGGCTTGATAAATCAATTGAGATTACCCTGAGATCCATCGTTATTGGTCTGTCGATTACGGGTATTATGAACACAATTCCAGGTCCATAAATACCCTTGAACTTACCAAGCCTAAGCTTAACAATCCTCTGGTACTCAGGGACTATCCTAATTGAGTACGCGAGTATTGCTATAATTATTATGAGCAGTATTATTGCCAGAACCGCGACCGCTATTAGCGTACCTACCTGAAGTAATAAATGCATGTACATTAAGTAACATTACAAATGAGGTTATTAATAAACCTATTTATTGACCCCAAAAAACAGCAATTCCTCTTAAGATATTAATTTATTAATCTTAAGATAAAGCATTTCGCATATACTTATCCCTCAAGTAATCACCTAGTGCAATAAGTATGAAACCCATAATGATAAGCATCACTCCAAGGCCAAATAGGTAAAGGGGGGTTACGTATTGCCCTATGAATACATTAACTACGTAATTATTACCCACGTAGGCGCAGTGGGATCTACCGAAGATCTCAATATTACCGGAGACCATGGGCGTTATAGCTACACCACCCTCGCCAATCGGTATATAATAACCATAGGTTATACTTGATCCATTTGCATAATTTACGTTAATCTCAATTGAAATTAAAAATGACCGTTCCATTGACCTCATCACCTCCTCTATTCTATCACTAACCAATGACCCATTAATGATACCACTTAGAACCCTTATGCATGTTGATGCATTAACGTGATTGTACGAGATTATTGATTCCTGATGAGAATAATAGATTGGTATTGATGATAGTAATATCAATACAACTCCTAGAAGCATCATTGCTTGGTATCTATTAATCATTTGAAACTCATCAATTCTTAAGCAAATGACACATAAATCCCTTATCCTAATTAGATTCGTACCGCAGTATCTATTTAAATACGTAAAACGATTGGTTTATAAATACATCCTCACCACAAGTCATAATGGCGGATTACCACCGGTATAAGTGGGAAGATATCGAAAGAGGCGTCTTGAAATTGGTCCAGGATATCCTTAAAAGTGATTTCCAACCTGATGCAATAATAGGAATATCTAAGGGCGGTGTTATAATTGCTTCGTTAATATCAGACATGCTTGGAATACCCACTGATTTAATGCAACTATCTCATTGGAACTTTAGTAGGGTTAAGAATAATGTTATTATTAAGTATAGACCAAGTATTGATGTGAGAAATCTCAGGGTATTGTTAATTGATGATGTTAGTGATACAGGTCTAACACTTAATGAGGCTAGGGAGGAGTTGATGAAAGTTGGTGCGAGGGAAGTTAAGACCGCCGTTCTTGATTATAAGGTACTATCGAGTAAGTACGTGCCAGATTACTACGCCTATAAATGGATAACGTGGGTCTACATTATATACCCATGGGAAAACTTCGAGACATTTAAGAGCATTGGTATTAACGAAGCCAAGATAGTGTTTGCTGATTATGAATTAGTGAAAATGCAGGAATTAATGAGAACCTAACCCCTATTCATCCTCAGTATTAATGGATGATGAGTATAATTCCATAAGCTTAGGAGCCTCCACCTTCGACACGAGCTTCCTATTCTTAATCTCAGCGGCTATTTGGTCAAGCCTATCATAGAGCGCCCTAACCCTCCTCTCCACGTAATTCATGAAGTAATTAACAGCAACCCTAACAGGCCAGTACTGCGGACCCCTCAGGTAGAAGTGGTTCACAATGTCCTTAGCCCAATAAATACTATGTTCAAACATCTTCTTCATCAACTCAATGTGTTCAGGCATTAGGTTGTACTTGATTATCCAGCCGTCCTTCTCAGCCCTAATGTGATTCATGGGTACATAGAACATGGGCACAACCAAGCTCCTATAGGGCCTTATTCTATCAAGTAGTTCTATCGTCTCCATAACATCGTCCTCAGTCTCACCAGGTAATCCCACAATCACTGTTAGGGCAGGTATGAGCTTAATATCATGCATAACGCCCAGGGCCTCCTCAACCACGTCCCACCAATCCTCAATCTTAAACGGCGCAGCCTTGCCAGGCATTATTGCCTTGGCCAACCTCCTTGAACCCGTCTCAAGACCTACCTGGGCGCCCCACCAGTCCTGGTGCTCGTCCTC
>ERZ1669251.75-NODE-75-length-40010-cov-12.138256_pt1 | contig 40010 bp, 47 predicted proteins | sample MGYA00579294_ERZ1669251 | MGnify/ENA primary metagenome ERZ1669251 (study PRJEB41166, sample SAMN08046056) | hot springs metagenome | biome: hot spring; feature: acid hot spring; material: thermophilic sediment; isolation source: thermophilic sediment from acid hot...
TTCTGCAAATTTGTTATTAGCTCTTGTTAAAATTAAACAAAAAGTGGGGACGGTGGGACTTGAACCCACAACCAGCAGGTTTCTCCACGCTCCAGAATTTATTTTCAACCTGTTTGCCGCCAGTATAGCGGCTTAAAGTTATCATTATTATTCACCCTATAGGGTGTGCATTCTGGAGCCTGCCGTCCTGCCCTTTTAGACGACGTCCCCACTATTTTGGCAGTATAACCGTTTTGCTTAAAAATCTTTCGTGCATTTATCTTTAATTTCACACCTATAGGTTTAACCGTTTCTTAATTTTGAAACTAGCTTATTAAGATCCCGCAAACAATCATCTTTGTTTGTGATAACCGTTGAAAAAATGTGCCTTTCTCCGTCAGAAAAATAACCCTTCAGAATTATCTCGTTACCTTTAATATTTGTATAAATCCCCGCGGGAAAATGACATCCTCCTTGCATGAGCTGATTGAATTTAGACTCTATTCTTGCTCGTAACTCTGTTTTTTCATTAAAAAGAAGCTTGGCGATGTTCCTTGATGTTTGGTCGTCTTTTTTATATTCAACAGCAATTATCCCTTGACCGGGTGCTGGTATAAAATACTCAGGATCTAAGCGCGTTAAACCTTCTGGATTTATTCCTAACCTTTTTATAGCGGCGCAACTTAAAATTAAAGCGTCAAATTTATCTTCACCTAATTTTTTAAGCCTTGTATCTACGTTGCCTTTTAATTCTAAGACTTTAAGATCGGGCCTATAAATGGAAATTAAAGAAGTTCTTCTTATGCTGCTTGTACCTATTACTTTGCCCCGGGGTAGATCAAACAAATCATATTTACCGTATTTTGTAACTAAGCAATCTGCTGAGTCATCTTCAATAGGGTAGAAGAGATCTAAAACGTTTGTTGCTTCTGTAGGCAGATCCTTCATGCTGTGCACAGCTAGATCTGCAACACCATTTATAAGCGCTTTCTCAAGCCTTTGAGTAAATGCACTTTTCTTTGATATACCGAATTTACCCTCATCACCCTCGGTAACTATCTTTAAAATTTCAGTTTCAAATCCGATATCGTTTATCTTTTTAGCTACAAGCTCTGCCTGAATTACAGCTAATCTACTAGGCCTCGTAGCTATCTTTATTTTTGCCATATTTAACCCCCAGCGCTTCTATGGCTTTGATTTTTTTCATTAAGTCTTTTTCATTTTTTGGATTGTTCAAAAGAGGTTCCAAGATTTTTTTCACAATTCTTTCCGCCATCTTATTTATTATATAATTTTTTTCTGATTGATTAACGCTTAGATACTTTTCAGCTATTGCTGTTTCTTGAGATATTATGCGTTGAGCCTTTTTCATTAAAGCCTTAATTTCAGGCCTGATTTTTTTATAATAAGCCGCGAGATATATGTTGCTGGATTCTTGAGCTATTAATGAATTTAAGTATTCAGAAGCATTTTCTTCTTTCTTTGTAATTCTGTATGTTTCTTCCATGTCCCAGTAGCTTACACCCAATTCTTTCACTTTTGGGTTTATATTCCTTGGTACACCCAAATCTACAATAAGCTTAGGCTTTATTGCAAGGCCTTTTATTATATCTTCATCTATTATATAGGATTTGGGCTTTATAGTTGTTGCAGAATATATTATATCTGCACCGTTTATTGCTTCCTTAAGTTGATTGTATGAATATACGTCAGCTCCCTGAAATTCCAGATCATACAGCTTTCTTGATGTTACTATTGAGATCCTGTTTTTACCGTTTTTCAAATAAGAGTATATCGTTTTGGCTGTCCTTCCCGAACCTATTATAACAGCTTTAATATTTTTTTGGCCTAAGTGTTCAATTGACTTTTTTGCTATTTCGACAGCTATCTCATTATTTGCAGTAACAAGTCCAGCTTTTCTTATTTTTTTGCTTGCGTTAAGCGTTCTATTGATTATGCAACGCAAAGAAGACCTTATTTCGCCTTTTTTTAGCGTTTTTATGAAGCTATCCTTTATCTGGTAATAAATGCTTTCTTCACCTGGCAAAAAAGAATCGAGCCCTAAGCTTACTCTAAGCAGGTGTTCAACCGCTTCTTTTCCTTTTTTTACATAATATCTTTTGTCGACCTCATATTTTTTTAAAATCTCTAAAGGGTTTTCTGTTATAAAGTAGAACTCTATTCTGTTACATGTAATGAGCGAAAATTTTTCATTACACCCTTTAAAATCTTCGGCAAAGCTTTCAAAGTTTTCTATAAGATATTCCCGAAACTCTATATTGCTGTACTTATAAGAAGTCCCAACAAGGTATAGCTCCGAGGTGGTCAACTGACTATAAAAGGTTAATATTAATATATATAATGATTGTTCAATTTACGCTATGCTGTCTGCTAAATTCACGAAGCCTTTCGAGCAAAGCCTTTTCTTCATCGCTTAATTTGCTTGGTAATTTTACCTTTACTTTGAGTATCAAATCTCCTCTACCGAAATAAGGTTTTGGAAAGCCCTTGCCCTTAATTCTTATAGTATCACCATTTTGAGTTAACCTCGGTATTTCTACTTTTATTTCTTCTCCGTCGATATTAACAAAATTTACAGTAGTGCCCAATATAGCATCCAAATAGTTTATCTCTATCTCTGATGACAAATCGTATCCGTCTTTTTTAAACTTCAGATCTGGAATTATATGAACGTTTAAGTAAAGATCGCCCTTCTGCCCGCTTTGATAGTGCCCTTGCCCCTTTAATCTAAGCCTTTCTCCGTCGCTAATGTCAACCGGAACGTTTACTTCAATCTTGGACGTGCTGTATACTCTCCCAGTGCCGTTACAAACTTTACAAACCTTTTCGGGTATTTTCCCGGCGCCTAAGCATCTTGGGCATGTTGTGACGGTTACCATAGTCCCAAAAGGAGTCCTCCTGTAGGACCTTATCTGACCAGCACCTTTACATTCAGGGCACGTTATCCACCTGCTGCCTTTTTCTACACCAGTTCCGTTGCAAGCCTTACAGGGTTCGTACCTGCTCACATTAATTTCCTTCTTTCCGCCTTTGTAAAGGTCTTGCAACGTTATATCTAAGTCATTTTCAATGTCAAGAGAATATCCAGTTTCAAAATTCCCAAAGAACTGTTTAAAAAGGTCTGAAAAGTCAAAGCCAAAGTCCCTGAAAATATCTTCAAAATTAACCCCTCTAAAGATATCTTCTTGAGTGTACTGAGAATATATTCCTTCTTCTCCATACATATCGTACTGCTTCCTTTTTTCTGGATCAGAAAGCACAGCGTAAGCTTCGGTAATTTCTTTAAACTTTTCTTCAGCTTCTTTAGATTTATTAACGTCCGGATGGTATTTTAGAGCTAGTTTGCGATAAGCTTCCTTTATTTCATCTTGAGTTGCATTTCTCGATACCCCAAGGATCTCGTAATAGTCTTTCTTTTTTCTTTCAGAGCTCATTTATTCTTAACTACCTGAGCCTGAAACATCCCTGAAGTTTTGCTGTCCTGAGGAAGAGCTTCCTGTGCTCCCAGTTGAAGAATAAAACTTTGCGCCTATAGAGCCCAGAATTTCCTTTAGGGAATTGGTTTTTTCTTTTATGAGGTTAACATCTTTGCCTTTGAGAGCTTCCTGCAAGTCTTTTTCTGCCTTAGAAATCCTATCAACGTCGTCATTCGTGAGTTTATCCTTAAACTCTTCCTTAAATTTCTTTGAGCTGTAAAGCGTGCTGTCTGCTTCATTCCTTGCGAGCGCTTCTTCGAGTTTCTTTTTGTCCTGTTCTGCGTACATTTCAGCCTCTTTTATCATTCTTTGTTTTTCTTCTTCAGAAAGCTTTACTCTGGAAGTTATCGTGATCTTGTTTTCTTTTCCTGTAGCGAGGTCTTTCGCGCTCACGTGCAAGATACCGTTGGCGTCTATGTCGAACGTAACTTCTATTTTTGGCACTCCTCTTGGCGCGGGAGGTATTCCTTCAAGAGTGAACATCCCAAGAGAAACGTTGTCCGCTGCCATTGGCCTTTCGCCCTGTAATACGTGTATGGTAACAGCAGTCTGATAATCTTCCGCTGTTGTAAATATCTGCGACCTCTTTGTTGGTATTGTCGTGTTTTTATCTATAATTTTAGTAAATACTCCTCCATAGGTTTCAACGCCCAAAGAAACAGGCGTAACATCGAGGAGCACTATGTTTTTCATTTCACCTGCCAGCACAGCGCCCTGAATCGCAGCTCCGATGGCTACAGCTTCCATAGGATCCACGCCTCTCTCGGCCGGCTTTCCCATTATTTCTTCAACAAACTTTCTTACCAGAGGCATCCTTGTCATTCCTCCTATAAGTATGACCTTATCGATCTTGTCAGGCGTTAACTTTGCATCCTCTAGTACTCTTCTTATAGTTGGTTCTACCCTTCTAATTATGGGCATTGCAATTTCTTCTAACTTAGCCCGAGTAAGCGTATAATGCAAGTGCTTAGGCTGGCCGTTTACTGTAGCTATAAAAGGTAAATCAATATCTGTTGTTAAAAGGTTAGTTAGCTCGATCTTTGCCTTTTCAGCAGCTTCCTTAAGCCTGACCATCGCAACAGGATCTGAAGATAAGTCCACGCCTGCTTCTTTTTTAAATTCATCTATCAAAAGGTTTACTATAGCTCTGTCAACGTCACTTCCGCCTGTCTCATTGTCTCCACTTGTCGCAAGAACCTGAAAAACGCCTCCACCAAACTCCATTAGGGTTGCGTCATGAGTTCCTCCCCCAAAGCTGAACACCAGAATGCGCATTTCTTTATCGGCCTTATCTATACCGTAAGCTAGACATGCTGCTGTAGGCTCATTGATTATTCTTACAACCTCTAAACCAGCAATTTCAGCTGCGTCTTTTGTAGCCTGTCTTTGATTATCATTAAAATGCGCTGGTACTGTTATTACGGCCTTCTTAACCGGGTAGCCAAGGAAATTTTCTGCGTCTTTTTTAATCTTTTGAAGCAAAAATGCTGAAAGCTGCTGCGGGGTATACTCTTTACCGTAAATTCTGTATTTATAATCAGTTCCCATCTTTCTCTTAAACTCAAATATTGTTCCTTCAGGATTTATTGCTGCCTGCCTTTTGGCCGGTTCACCTACCAAAAGCTGTCCATCCTTTGTAAACGCGACCACAGACGGAAACATCTTTCCTGCTACAGTAGGTCCTTCAGCACTCGGAATGATGATTGGTTTACCGCCCTCTACGACAGCGGCAGCTGAGTTCGTGGTTCCTAAATCGATTCCTATTATTTTTTCTTTTTGCGTTTCACTCATTTTTTATCACCATTAAACTCCGACAACTACAACCGCTGGTTTAATAACTTTCCCGTTTTGCATATATCCTTTACTTAAAACTTTAATAACTTTCCCTTTTAAGGCATCATCCTCAACTTTTTGAGTATATGCTATATGGTGATACCTTGGATCAAAATTCTGGTTAAGCGGATCTATCAGCAAAAAACCTGAATCTGAAAGAGATTTTTGCAGCTTTTCAATTATGATAGAAAATCCTTTTGCAATATCGTTCTCTTGACCTAAGCTCTTAAAAACAACATCTCTAAAATAGAAGAGCTCGTTTATAGTCTCAGAAAGTTTTAAAATAACATCCGCCTTCCCTTCTTCCTTACATTCGTTCAACATCGCTTCAGATCTTTTTTTAAAGTTTTCAAAATCCGCTAAAAGGTAAACGTAGTCGTTGTGGGCCTGAAGGCTTTCTTTATTTTTTTCGTTCAATGCCTTTTTTAACTTTAAAATTACTTCGTTAGCTCTAGAAATATCCTCGATCATCCATTCTATGATTAAACTTTTAATTAAAAACTTTTATTAAATAATATTTACTGTTGGCCCACGATAAATCTTTAAGAAGAGAAAAGAGTAAAAACAGTAGAATCTTATATTCTATATGGTCCATGATGTTTATTTCGCTATTTCTGAAAATTCTAAAAACAAGGTTTTGACAATATCGAAGAAATTTGGCATTAAAATCAAGCTTTTACAGATAATAAAACAAGTTGAACTTCCTTTTAAAATAGATTTTTATTTGAAAAATAGGTTCGACTGGATAGTTTTTACATCTTCGTTTGGAGTAAAGGTTTTTTCTGAAAAAGTTATGAAAACGGGAGCTTTTCATTACCTTCTGAATACGAGGTTTGCAGCTGTAGGCCAAGAGACCGCAAACGCGTTGAGGTCTTATGGGTTTGGAGTAGATTTTGTCCCGGAACATTTCACCACAGATGAACTTGCTTCTAAGATTCCAGTAGCTAATGGTGCAAAAATTTTAACGGTAAGGTCCAAACAAGGGGATGATATATTAGAAAAAACATTGACAGAAAGATCATGTCATGTGACCAGGCTTAACGCTTATACCGAAGTTATTCGAAGCAGGCCCGTAAATTTTATAAAAAAAGACGATTTCGTTGTATTTGGAAGCAGTTATATATTAGAAATCTTTACAAAGCTATTAAAAAACGTGAGGCCTTCTGAGATCTTCGCGCTTCCTATAGGTCCTAAAACGTTCTCAAGAGCGATCGATTACGGTTATAAGATAAGGGGCAGCGTAAAGACTTATACATATGAGGGTGTATTCGAGACTTTGAGGGAAATGCTAAATGGAGTATGATATATTCCCGCGAATTAGGGAAAGAAGACTTCGCAAGAATCAGAAAATAAGGGACCTCGTTGCAGAAGTCAGCCTGAACAAGAACAATCTTGTACAGCCTCTGTTTATATATCCCGGCGAAAACGGTATGGAAGAAATAAGGAGCATGCCTGGAGTTTGCAGAATGACCATTGATAGATCTTTAAAATTCATAGGTGAAGGATTGGCCTCTGGCATAAACGCTTATCTGCTTTTTGGAATACCTTCTCATAAAGATGAACTGGGCACTGAAGCTTATGATGAAGAAGGTATCATACCAAAAGCGGTAAGGACGATTAAGAAAGAATACCCTGATGCGGTTATAATAACTGATGTTTGCATGTGCGAATATACGTCGCATGGACACTGCGGCATAGTCGTAAACGGAAAAGTTGACAACGACGTCACATTATCATATCTAGCAAAAACAGCAGTGGTTTATGCTAAAGCTGGAGCAGATATAGTCGCGCCGAGTTCTATGATGGACGGACAGGTAAAAGCAATAAGAGACGCTCTTGACGAGAGTAACTTTAAAGATACTATTATAATGTCTTATTCATCTAAGTTCGCTTCTTCTCTTTATGGTCCATTCAGAGAAGCGGCCGATTCCAAGCCACAGTTCGGTGATCGAAAATCATACCAGATGGATTATAGAAGCGCTAGGACTGCTCTAAGAGAAATAGAGCTAGACATCAAGGAAGGGGCTGATATAGTTATGGTCAAGCCCGCCATGTTTTACATGGACATAATAACCAAAGCTAAGGAAAAATTCTTAGTGCCCTTAGCGGCTTACAGCGTTAGCGGAGAATACAGCATGATAAAAGCTGCCGCTAAAAACGGATGGATTGACGAAGATCAGGTTCTTTGGGAGTACATGCTTTCTTTAAAGAGAGCGGGAGCCGATATAATAATAACTTATTACGCTAAGCACTTGGCAGAATACTTAAGGTGAGTTTTATTAATGTTTACAAAATCTGAATCTCTTTATAATAGGGCTGAAAAAATTTTAGTGGGTGGAGTAAATAGCCCTGTTAGAGCCTTTAGGAGCGTTGGGGGCAAACCGATCTTTATAAAAAAAGCCAAAGGTTCTAAGATCTATGACGTTGATGAAAATGAATACGTTGATTATGTATCTTCTTGGGGTGCGATAATACTTGGACATGCAGATGAAGATGTCCTGCAGGCCGTAGTAGAAGCATCACAAAATGGGACCAGCTTTGGATTTACAAATCCTTATGAAGTAGATCTTGCAGAAGCAATAAATAAGAGAATAAAAAGCGCAGAAATGGTAAGGTTCGTTAACTCGGGAACAGAAGCTGCCATGACGTCTCTGAGATTGGCAAGAGGTTATACCCACAGAAAAAAGATTATAAAGTTTATAGGAAATTATCACGGACACTATGACCCTTTTCTGGTTAAAGCCGGCTCGGGTTTAGCGACTTACTCTCTTTCGGCATCAGAGGGCACGACTGATGGTTGCATAGCTGATACATTGCTTGTGGAATACAATGATACTAATTCAGTTATTGATGTCTCTGAAAAGAACAAGAACGATTTAGCTGCAATAATAGTTGAACCTGTTGCAGGGAATATGGGCGTTGTTAAGCCCGATTTAACCTTTTTGAGAACTTTAAGGGAGGTTTGTGATAGGCTTGGTTGTGTTCTGATTTTTGATGAAGTCATAACTGGATTTAGAGTTTCATATGGAGGAGCTCAAGAACTCTATGGAATAATTCCTGATTTGACGTTGCTTGGAAAAATTGTCGGAGGAGGTTTCTCGCTAGCAGCTGTAGCTGGTAAAAAAGAAATAATGAAAAAATTGAGCCCTGTAGGACCTGTCTATCAGGCTGGCACACTAGCAGGGAACCCGGTGGCAACAGCCGCGGGGCTCGCAACGTTAAAAAAACTAACACGGGATAAATATGAAATCCTTGAAAACTATGGACAAAAGCTTGAAGACGGAATAAATGATTTGTTAAAACAGTTGGGAGTAAACGGCTTTGTAAACAGAATAGGATCGATGTTCTCTGTTTTTTTCAATACAAATATAGTAAAAAAATATGGCGATATAAAAAGTTCTAACAAGTTTCCAGAGTTCTTCTGGAATGTAGTTCAAAATGGGGTTTTAATTCCTCCTTCCCAATATGAGAGCATGTTTTTTACGCTTTCTCACAACGATGAAGATTTGAAAAGAACTTTAGAGGCATTTAGAGTTGCTATGAACGTGCTAAAACATGAGTGAAAATATTTCTTTTATATTAAGCGGAGGGAAAAGGGTTCCAGTATGGTTCATGAGACAAGCGGGACGTCACATGCCTAAATTTAGAGAAATTGTTGGCAAAAAATGGATTACTGATGTGGTAAGAGAACCTGAACTTGCCGCCGAAGTAGCAGCCGAACCGGTTTTTTCCCTAGGAGTTGATGCATCTATAATATTTATGGACATCACGACGCCATTTGAATTACTTGGCTTTAATTTTAAGTTTGCAGAAGGTAAAGGACCTGTATATGCTGATAAACTGGATAAATTGTATAATGAGCAACCTGAATATTCTTTCGATAAATGGGAGCCAATAAGAGAACAGATCAAACTTCTTAAAAAAATGAAGCTTAAGGTCATAGGGTTTGAAGCTGGACCGTTTACTCTTATGACGTACTTTCTTAATGATGATCATAGAGACAGAATAAAAACTAAAGATTTTCTAAAGGATAAGATGCAAGAAAAGCTATCCCCTCTAATGCAAGTATTATTACAACAAGCCAAGTTTCAGTTCAAAAGCGGTTCTGATGGTTTCCAGATTTTTGACAGTTGGGCTGGCAGTTTATCAGGAGAAATGCTCGAAGCATATATCGAGGTATTAAAAATTATGTTTGATGAATTAAAGAATTATAAAAAAAGGCTGATATATTTTTGCAGAAACTGCAACGCCTTGCTTTATAAATTAGTTAACATAAATTATGATGGATATTTAAGCATCGACTGGAATTGTGATCCTAAAGTTATTTTTAACCACTTTAAAGGAAATGTTGGTTTACAGGGAAATTTGGATCCTTTTTATGCTTATGTTGGCGGTGATTTTATGCTAAATGAAGCAAAAAAAGTTTTGAAATCTATTCCTGATTACAGCAAATACGTTTTTAATTTAGGCCACGGTATACTGCCTGGCACATCTGTAGAAAACTTAAAACTTCTTACAGATTATGTTAAGAATTGGAATATATGAGCACGTGTTTTTTTGACTTTGGGTACCCGAGAAATTTTAAAGAAGCGAAGTTAATGTTAAAAAATTTAAAGCATGGCTCGCTTGAGGACGCTTTAAAAATGTACAATAAAACGGGATTTTTTGACGTGCCTGCGCTTTATGAAAATGTTTTACATGAAGCTCTAAATACAGGAAAGGCACAAATCGGTTATCTTTATCTACCGCCTTATTTAAGCAAATTAAATAATTGTAAAAAATATGTTTCTTTAATCCCTTTTATCTCATCAAGTACTCAAACGTATCTTAAAAATATTGGGATAAATGAATTTGAAGAACTAGGAAAAAATGAGAGTTTTATAAAAACTTGGGAAAACAAAATTAATAGCAAATCGATAGATAAAGTTTGCCTTATATTTCACAGCGCGCCAATAGAAGATAAGCGTTATGAAAATAAATTAAAGAGTTTTAAAGCAAAGCTTGAAAAATATACAGGTAAAAATTTATCTCTTTGTTTTGTAAGTTCCAGAAATGGATGGCTAGGCCCGTCACTTGCTGAATGTTCCAAGGAAATAAAAAACTCAGCATTAACCGGCTTTTTATTTGAAAGCGCTGAAGTGATGTACGAAGCAAAGGAAATTGATGCAGAGTTGCTTAAACTTGATTTAGATGATGTTAAGTCAATACTGTTCAATTACGTCTGATATTGCATTAATCAAACTAATTCTAACGCATTTCAGCTCGTTGAAAACTTTCGTGAAGGCATTCCCGAGCTTTTCGAGCTTTCTTTCCATGCTTCTTCTCGGCAATAAGCGGACTTTGTTCGCTCTTCTGTTGCTGGGCTTCGATTGTTTGCTTTGCTGCGACAGCCGGTATAGCTTGAGAAGTCGGCTCAGGCGCACCACCAATATCAAATTGACGTACAGTCTTAATGAAGAAGATAGCTTAAAGGCGCTTATAAATACTTTATGAACTTCATCCTGCCTTTAAAAAATGCGAGGCTTTCACTAATTGTTAAATATATCTATCTGAAATTTTCCCAGTTAGCCTTTTTTCTATCGTATTCTTTTCTGTCATAAACAGGTTTCGCAGGAACACCAATGACTACAGTCTCATCCGGTACATCCTTAGTAACCACAGCGCCCATACCCACAACCGCTCTTTTTCCGATTTTTACACCGGCTTTTATGACTGCTCTTCCTCCTATCACAGCGCCATCCTCAATTTTTACTCCTATCAGCCTTTTACTTGGAGGATAAGGATCGTTAGTTATTACTGCTGCTGGACCTATAAATACGTCATTCCCTATTTCTGTTAAAGGTGCCACGTATACTAAACCTTCTATTCTTACATTGTTTCCTATCTTCACATTATAATCAACGTGAGCCAAAGAACCAATAACTACGTTATCCCCTATAATCGTGTTTTCTCCTACATATGCAAAATTCCAGATTTTAACGTTTTTTCCTAACTTTACGTTTTTTCCAACAAAGTTTACGGGATCCATTATATATTTTTGTGAAGCTCTATTTTTATTCTTTACTAACCAATACTTTGCTTTATACTCAGAAGCTTTTGCTCTAGAAACGATGCCCATATCGATGATTAAAAATATTTTATTATCAACAACGTCTTGCGTGCGTTTTGTAGGAAAGCCATTTTGACTAATAAGCTCCAATTAGCCTCTTAAAGTTCTTGCATGAAACATTTGGTTAATTATTTCACTTCTTGCGAAACATGACTTTTTCACATAAACGCGCAAATTTAAAAAGAAAAACTTAAAATATCATTGGTTTTTTAAGCCTTATGCCTAGTTCTATTATAAAAGATGGGGCAGAAAGGGCTCCTCACCGAAGCTTGCTCAGGGCTGTAGGCGTTAAGGATGATGACTTTAAAAAGCCCTTTATAGGTATAGCTAACAGTTATAGCGAGATCGTACCAGGGCACGTTCATCTTAGAGACCTTGTTGAGTACGTTAAAAACGGTGTAAGGGAGGCCGGAGGTGTGCCTTTTGAGTTCAATACCATAGCTCTTGATGATGGTATAGCTATGGGTCATTTTGGAATGAAATATTCTTTACCTTCTAGAGAAGTAATAGCCGATTCTGTAGAAATAATGACAATGGGACATCAGTTTGACGGGCTTGTAACGATAAGCAGCTGTGATAAGATTACTCCGGGAATGCTTATGGCTGTAGCTCGACTCAATTTGCCTTCTATAATGTTAACAGGAGGGGCAATGAGAGCTGGATCTTACAAAGGCAAAAAAGTCGGTCTTATAGATGTTTTTGAAGCTGTAGGTTCTTTTAAGGCCGGCAGGATTAGTGAAAATGAGCTTTTGGAGATAGAAAGGGTTGCTTGTCCTGGCGCAGGATCCTGTAGCGGACTTTTTACTGCTAATTCTATGGCAATACTTGTTGAGAGCATGGGACTAAGTTTACCTTATGTTGGAACGTCTTTAGCTGAAAGTGATGAAAAGAAAATGCTTGCCTATGAGACTGGAAAGAGAATAGTTGAATTAGTAAAACAGAACATCAGGGCAAGAACTTTTATGACTAAGGAATCTTTCATAAATGCGATAGCTGTAGATATGGCTCTTGGTGGCTCGACGAATACAATACTTCACCTTTTAGCTGCGGCTTATGAGGCTGAAGTAAAGCTTAGCCTTGATGATTTTGATCTAATGGGCAAAAAAGTTCCTCACATTGCGCCAATTTATCCTGGAGGGCGTTATATGATAGAAGACTTACACGAAGCTGGCGGAGTGCCAGCTTTAATGAAGGCGTTGAGTAATTATATTAACAAAGAAGCTTATACCGTTTCAGGTCTTACGATAGGACAGATAATAAGTAATGCAGAAGTAAAAGATCATGAAGTTATAAGAACTCCAGATAATCCAGTTCATAAAACTGGCGGCATTGCCATTTTAAGGGGTTCTCTGGCACCAAATGGGAGCGTTATAAAAACTGCAGCTATAGGCGATGATTATTATTTTAAAGGTAAAGCTTCACCTTTTAATTCTGAAGAAGAAGCTTTTGAAGCCGTAATAAAAGGTAAAATCGGAGAAGGAAGGGTTATAGTCGTTAGGTACGAAGGCCCGAAAGGAGGACCTGGCATGAGAGAAATGCTTGACATAACGAGCGCTGTAGTGGGAATGGGCATAGATGATAAAGTTGCACTTATTACTGATGGTAGGTTTTCGGGAGGTACTAGAGGGCCAGCGATAGGACACGTTTCTCCGGAAGCTTGGGATATGGGTCCTATAGCTTTGGTTGAAGAAGATGACATTATAGAAATAGACGTAAAAAATAGAAAGCTTGACGTCATGATAGATAAACGAGAACTTGAAAAGAGATCACAGGAATGGAAGAGACCTGATCCAAAAACCACATCAAGGTTTTTATTGAGGTATTCGTTGCAGGTTACTTCTGCTGATAAAGGTTGCGTTTTAAAGGGGTCTTAGTTGTCTGACAAGGTAGAAATTTTAGACACTACTTTAAGGGACGGCTCACAGATGGCTGGTGTCAGCTTTACCTTAAAGGATAAATTAGAAATAGCTAAGAAATTAGATGAAATTGGCATAGATCTGATAGAAGGAGGATGGCCCTCTTCAAATCCTAAAGACCTAGAGTTTTTTAAAGAAGTAAAAAAATTGAATCTGAATAATTCAAAAATTGCTGCTTTTGGATCCACAAAGAAGAAGGGTGAAGGAAAAGACAAGAATCTTGAAACGCTGTTACAAGCAGATACAGAATATATAGTAATTTTCGGGAAAAGCTGGTTGTTACATGTAAAAGAAGTGTTAAAGGTTTCCCCTGACGAAAACCTATCGCTGATAGGCGAAAGCATAGATTATCTGATTTCTAATGGAAGAAAAGTAATCTACGATGCCGAGCACTTTTTTGATGGATACAAGGATGATCCTGAATATGCTATAATGACAATAAAAACAGCAGAAGAGGCCGGGGCTAGAGTTATTACTTTAGCTGACACGAATGGTGGAACTCTTCCTTTTGAAGTTGAACAAATAGTTTTTGAAGTAAAGAAAAGTGTTAATACAGTGCTAGGCATACACGCCCATAATGATTCTGGAAACGCCGTGGCTAATTCTTTGATTGCGGTATATTCTGGTGCCAAGCATATACAGGGAACAATAAACGGGCTTGGAGAGAGATGTGGTAACGCGGATCTGATACAAATAATACCATCGCTTGCATTAAAAATGAATAAAAAGGTTCTCAAGGGTCCTAATGAACTAAAAAGGTTGAAGGAAATTTCAGTTTATATTTACAGCATACTCAATATGCAACCAAATCCATATCAACCATATGTAGGTAGGTATGCTTTTACGCACAAGGGCGGCGTTCACATAGATGCCATGATAAAGAACCCAAGAACTTATGAGCATATTGACCCTGAACTTGTAGGTAACGAACGCAGTTTTCTTGTATCTGAACAGGCAGGCAGAGCAAGTATATTAAATTATGCTGAAGAGCTCGGGTTAAAACTATCAAAAGAGCACCCTGCAGTGATAACTACTCTAAATAAGGTAAAAGAAATAGAAAAGTACGGTAGCATTGAAGGGGCTGATGCAACTGTTAAGCTTTGGTTATTGAAGAACCTCGGCTTGTATAATGATAAATTCAATATACTTTACTGGATGGCTAACTCAAGAGAAGTAAACGGCAAGATGGAAGCAGAGGGTGAAATAATTGTCAGGGTAAAGAATGAAGTGTATTACGAAAGAGAAACAGGAGTTGGACCTGTTCACGCACTCGATAAAGCGCTCAAAAAAGCGTTGGTAAAGGTTTTCCCTCAACTTTCAGACGTTGTGCTGGAAAACTATAAAGTTACGGTCACTGAAGGCGATCAAAAAGGAACAGCATCTTATGTAAGAGTGCTAATTCAGTTTACAGACGGAAAATCAGCGTGGACGACTGCACATGTGTCAGATAACATACTGGTTGCATCGCTCCAAGCTCTTAGCGATGGTTACAGCTATAAACTTGCTTTAAATGAGTCACGTAATCTCTTATAAATACTGAGCAACTCGAGGCCATTCTTAATGCCCATACTTGCTTCTTCGATCTTGTTTTTCTCAAAAAATTCCCTTACCTGCGCTTCTCTATCAAGTCCCAGATAAGGTATTAGAGCTGACAAGAGTCTAGGAAGCGCTCCAGATTTTGCAAAAACACTCCTGAGAAAGTCAATGTTACCTTGAACCCATATCCATAGACTGTCATAGTTTTGTGGATTAGTTACTGCGTTTGTTATGTATCTTAGGTCCTGTTTCTTTACCTCGCCATTTTTTAACATGTCAAGAACTTTTTGAAAATCTTCCTTTTTTCTTATGTTTAACATCCCGGCAAGCACATTTACTCTGTCTTCATCGTTTATTGCTTTTTTATAAAGAGCGTTAAGTTCTTCAAATGGCCTTTCGGATGATACAGCTATGGAGGTCGCAATTGCTGCCCTTAAATTAGGATCTGAAGAAAAGTATTCTAATGTTGCCAGATCTTTAGCTATCCTTTCGTTAACCAGGCTAAACCTTCTCAAAAGAATGCCGTTGAACATTTTAGCTTTAAAATCGTTTTTTGATTTCCAGTTCTCATACAAAGAGTTAAGGTGTTTCTGATACGTTTGTTTCATTTTATCCCCGAAGATCAGGTAAAGTGTCGTTAACTGGGAAAGCAGAGTCAAAGCTGGTAAATATGAGCTTTCTCCCATAAACCTATCTGTAAGGGAGAGATATTTGTCGATGCTAATCAAGTTAGCAAGCATACTCGAATAAGCATCAGTTAATATGTTCCACTTATCATAAGCGTTTTTTGCGTTGCCCAGAGGTTCGTCCCAATTGCTATAAAGAACCCTATAAAATCCTTTTCCTTCGACGTTTATTTTTTCGAATTTATCGATCTGCCCTGACACGTTCTCAAGTAGCGTAACAACTTTCTTTCCATCACTGTAATAAGTAAGGGGCAATGGCCAAACTTCATCTTCAAGAGAAAGATATTTGAACCTTTTTTGTTCTATTAGCGTTTTCCCATCGCTTTTCTGGACTTTTATAACTGGATGTCCGGCTTTGGTTACCCACGCACTCATGATCTTCCCAACAGGCAAGTTTGATTCTCTTTCTAGGCTTTCCCACAGATCGTTCATAGTCGCGTTTGAATATGCGTGATCCTTTAGGTATGATTTTATTCCACTCTCAAAATATTTTTCTCCTATGTAATCTTCGAGCATTCTAAGAACGCTTCCCCCTTTTCCGTAGCTTATATCATCAAATATCTGTTCTATTTCTTCTGGCTTATTTACCGGAACATGAATGGGATGCGTTGTGCTTAACGAATCTGCGTGCATAGCAGGATCTGTTTCCGTCAATACAAAATCTTCCCAATGATCCCACTCGGGGAATACAGAATTTATAGCCTTATAACTCATAAAGGTGGCGAAGCTTTCATTCAACCAGAGATCATCCCACCATTTCATGGTAACCAAGTCACCAAACCATTGATGAGCTATTTCATGAGCTACTACCGTTGCAACGCTTCTCCGCACAGACTCCGAACTTTTTTCATCAGCTAGCAAAGCTATTTCTCTGAACGTGATAGCTCCCCAGTTTTCCATAGCGCCTACAGCAAACTCAGGCACAGCTATAAGGTGCAGTTTTGGTAAGGGATATTCGATTCCAAAATATCCTTCATAAAACGAGATCACTTTTTTAGCAACATCTAATGCAAAGTGACCCCGCGAAGATTTGCCCCCATATGCCGCTACGTATATTTTTTTATCCCCCATTTTATCTTCTATTTCATCGAAATCGCCTATTCCCAAGTATAAAAGATATGTTGACATTGGCAGGGTCTCTGGAAAATAATAAGTTACTTCATTATTGCCTCTTTCTATCTTTACAGGAGGCATGTTAGAAATCACGCGTGTCTCTTTGTTTACATGAACCGTAAGTCTAAAACGCGCCTTATAATCAGGTCTGTCCACGCAAGGTATAAACAGGCGCGCTCCGTTCGGTTCAAACTGTGTTGTATAAAACTTCATGTCTTTATATTTTGCAACATACAGCCCCATCAAGCTATCCAGAGCTTTTCCTCTGAATTTTATCTGTAGTTTTTCGATTACATTCGCATCAACGCTGAACCCGTTTTCTCCAAATAGGGGCTTAACGTTTTTACCATCCACAGAGACGCTTTCGATCTTTAACCCTTCAGCATCTATCCACGGGTTTATAGCTGACATGTAAATAGTTTCTTCGCCATTGTATTCGCCGGTTGCAAAATCCATGTCTAATTTGATATCATATTCCGTTATTCTCATGATAAATATTAATAATTGCGCATTTATAATCTTTAGCGCCGATGAAAAACAGGTACAGCAGAATCTTCTTATACATTTCTAGCGGTCTTTTTACTCTATACGTTTTTCTTTTACTCCTCAATTATCTTAGATACGCGTTCCCGGTTGAAGGAGTCAGCATGGAGCCTGTTTTATGGACCGGTTATCTCGCGTTTGTAGAACCTGCTACTATATCGCAGCTTGCACCTAATTCCAGCATAATAGTCTATCACAACCCTTTTTACAGGGAGCTGGTCATACACATGGTAATAAAAAAGATAGATGATTACGCAGTTATTGTTAAAGGGGTAAACAGAATTACAAATCCATTCCCTGATCTGAATTATACTTCAGGAGCTCCGCTTTTAGTGACTCAAAACATGATTGTTGGAAAGGTAATCTTCTGGATACCTTATTTAGGATACGTTTTGCTTTATCCTTACAATTATATCATCATAATTCTTTTCACGGCCTCAATAATAATAAACGCTTTTGACAAATGAATTTTATTGCTTTAAGGCATTGTTTTTAACGCCTTGCCTACAATTGTGTTAGTAAAAAACGACGTTAGAATGTACCAAGTTACAAAGTTCATCCCCCATGCGATACTAACAGGTTTGTTTGCGGCAAAATAGTAGATCGAAAACCTAAAAGGCGATAATGCTACGATTGAATTACCAAAATAGAAAGTTAAAACATAAAAAAGTATCAAGAAAGGTATCAAAAGATACAAAGAAACCTTCATTCTGTCCATTTGACTTTTCATAACCATATCTTGAAGCTGTTTCTGTTTTTTCTCAAGTTTTGCCTGCTTTTCTTTATCGCCCTCTGCTATAGCCTGCCTGTATTCCTTAACGAACTCGTTATATGCTTTCATGACTTCATTGCTTGCCTTCAAATCAACCTTTTTCATTATTAAAACATTGGATGCTAAGGCAGATACTAACGAAACTGCAAATATTATTAAAGCAGAGTATACAATCTGCATTTTCCTTCTCTTTTATACCTCTAACCTTTTTATAAGCTCTTCTGCGGTTGCTTCTGGCTTACCCTCTTCGTTCGTTATCTCAGAAGCTAGAGCCCCTGTCATGTTTGACAGAGACACCATGTACATCCTTGAATACTCTATCTCTTCCTGAACCTTTTCCAGAGGTATTATCTCCCTCTTCCTCGTTGGATCGTTCATCCTCCTCTTTATTATTATTTCAGCGGGGGCAGTTATCAGGAACAGGTGCGTGGGCCTCAGTATTTCTGCTACGTGCATCGGTATCCCAGGCAGGTAACCGAAAGGCGTAGGTATGTGGAAGTGAGTGTCTACAACCTTAAGGAAAGCTTCAGATGAAGCTATCCTCTCAGCTGCAGACTTCTGGAGCTCAACCTGCTTTTCATAAGGCAGTTTCCTCATCTCGTCCCTGTCTTTAATTCCTATCTTCTGGGCTTCTTCAAGCATGACAGTCCCGTATACAAAAACCTCAAAGTTCACGCTCTTTGACTTCAGCTTTTCGTAAAAGATGTTCAGGACAGTTGTTTTTCCAACTCCGGCTATACCACCTATTATCGCTAACTTATTCAAAGAGGCCACCAAGTCCAGGCACCGTAGATATCAACTGTTCCTGTGCCAGCATCTGGTAATAGCTTATAGATATGTCTATGACCAGTAACAACCCTATTCCAGTTCCGTAAACATCCAATAGCGTGCTAGCCGCCGCTATAACGCCTATCAGCAAACCGCTAAACAAAGTTACTACAGGTATGTATCTATTCAAAAGACTGCCTATTGTTGTTTTTGTTGTCCTGAAACCCGGTACCTGAAGATCAGAAGAAATTATTGTCTCAGCAGCCTTCTCAGCAGACATACCACTTACATCAACCCACAGCTTAGCGAAAACAACGCTAAGAATTATTACGAATAGGGAATAGGTAACCACTTGGACTGGATGATGGAAAGCTAATGGTACAGGAGGAGGAGTGCTTACATAGTAAAGCAATCCACCTGTAAACGTTCCATTTTGAACTGTTCCGAGCCAAGTTATATGGTTGTATATGGCGGGATTTTTGGCTAGCATAGCGAAAAAGAACTGAAAGTCTGCAATCAGAGCTGCTACCAGTATAACAGGGATGTTAGAAACGTAAAGTAGCTTAATAGGATAGGTTGCTGAAAAACCTTTAAACTTGGATGATGAAATCGGGATCTCTATTCTCACGCCTTCAAGGTAAAGAATTAGCAAAGCAAACAGTATCGTGCTTATAAGTCCTATAAGGTCTGGGAAATTAGCCGGCCTTGTTACTATGTTTATGTATGCTTTATGAATTGTCTCGTTTACTGCATAAGGTATATATCCAAAATACTGCCCGTTAACCGGTATTGGGCTAAACAGATCAAGCATTATCTGTAGCGATATTCCGGCAAGTATAAACAAGCTGATACCGCTGCCTATTCCCCAGCCTTTCTGTAACATCTGATCAAGCAAAAAAACTATTGATGTTGCTATTATCAATTGGAATATTACTACAACTGTTGCATAAGGGCTTAGAGTTGTTCCTACTACACCGCTTATTACATAAAAGACACTTTCAGCTATTATAAAGATAAACGTAAGTATCTTTGTTATAGACGCGAAGAACTTCTGGTCTTCAGGGTTTGTCAGATCCAGGTGAATCAAATCAGAACCGATGAGAACCTGTGCAATAAGCCCAGCTGTAACTATAGGTCCTATACCAAGGGTCATCAGAGTACCGATGTTTGCGGCGAAAATTATTTGATAAAAGAACAAAAGAGAGCTTGATGAAGTAACAACCCCATAAAGCGGAATCTGAGCCATAAGCAAATAAAGCACAACGGCCAGTAGCGTCCAAATGAGCCTCTCAGTTAAGCTAGGCTTTTGCTTTGGCTTTGGTACTTCAGGTAATACGGAAGAAATTTTGAAAAATGTGTCCCTTATGCTCATTTTTAGTTAGCTGAAATTTTTCCGCCAACTTTGACTATAGATTCTTCCGCCTTTTTAGTCCAACTTTCTGCTATTACAAATACAGGTTTAGAAAGATCCCCTTTACCGAGCACCTTCTGAATACCTAGTTCTTTTAAATTTACAACTGGTAAGCCATCCCTTGTAACTTCTGGTTTGTACTTTTCTAGAATATAGTTAATTTCACCTACGTTTATCCATTTTTTGATCTTTTCGCTAGTAGGGTTATGAAAGCCGTTTTTCCCAAAGTGTTCAGGATCGTAAACAAGAATCCAGCTCCATTTGTGTTTGTGAAGCCCTGCACCCCCTGTACCTCCATGACCTCCTGACTTCCTATGCTGCCCAATTTGCCCCCATCCCATTGTTCTGGAGCCCCTTAGCCTTCTAACTTTTCTTTTCCTAGTTGCCATTCTGCATCATCCTCTCAAGTAAGTCTAAAGTGCTATATTTACTTCTCGGTATGCCTTTTTTTGGAGGAGGCAAACCGAAATATGGTTTTATTCCCAAGCTTTCTAACTCTATTTTCCCTTCGTCGTATAGCCTAACTAAACTTTCAAAATCATTTATACCTTTTGAATTTAAATATTCTAATGTTAAAGGTTTAGAACTGTTAACTCTACCTTTCTTTTGAAATATTTCTACGGCCTTTTCATATGGTAATTCCTGCCATATAACGTAGTCCTTAGCTTTTTGCAACATTCCCCGCACTACAGGTGAATCTCTCAGAACTGTTGCGTTAAACTTTCTCTTTAAATGTAAAAGTTCTAACGTTTTTTTAACGTCTCCTCTAACGTTTATGGTACCCTTAACTCTTATAACTAACAGCAAACTCATACTGAAATCACCTTGGAAGCGTTTTTAAACGCATCATAGATGGCGAAAGCCATCGATATGTCTGTGGACGTCATTCCAAAGGTCTTGGTCCATGCATCTTTAATGCCAGCTAAACTTATGATGTTTTTAATGTGAGGAGCAGCAACTATACCCAAACCTCTAGGCGCTGGATAGATTATTATTTTAACGCTTCCGGTTTTCCCTTCAAGAACATAAGGTACAGAATGAGGTTGACCGCACCTACATTCCCAACTCCCACACCCGAGAGGTACAGGTATTATACTCAGCATCGCATTCCTTATAGCCTTATCCATTGCGGTCCTTGTGTTCATAGATTTTGCGTGTCCTACACCAAACCAACCGCTCTGATCACCTATTGCAACTAGAGCCCTGAACCTCGTCTTTTCGCCAGCGTCTGTTTGTTTCTGAACAACCCTCACTCCAACCAATAAAGTTTTCAAATTAGGAAGCAATGTTTGAACTATTTCGGGCTCTTTTATCTTATAGCCAAGTTCAAAAATTTCCTTTAAATTAGTTATTTTTCCTTCTTTAACAAGCTGTCCGAGTGTTGTTTTAGGCACCCATTCCTTTACCTGCTCCTGATTTTCTGCTGGTTGCGCTTGTTCACTCATTCTACATTCCCCTCCATAATTTTTTTCTTGATGTTTTCAAAAGTTTCAGGAAGCTTTTGCATATCTTTCATAACTTTTGCAAACTGAGGACCTGAATATCCACTTTCAGATAGCTTTTTAGTATATTCAATAATGTGTTCTCCCTTGATAATGTTTTCATCTGGGAAAATATCTTCATTAACCTTAACATTTAATCCAGCATCAGTCAAGCCTTTGAGAAAAGCAGTAGCTTTCGATTTAGCTATAAAGTTTCTGACCCCAGAATAATAAATTGCCTGATTTATACCTCTTTTAACTGCTCTTTTTCCGAGTAATAATCCAACAAGATAAGCTGCCGGATAATTTTTACGGCTGAACTTCCATCCGAGTTTTTCTAATTCTTTAGAGTTTGCATGAACAATGGTTAAGTCTCCTTCTTTTGACGGCTTTATTACGTGAGCCCATATGTTTTTATTCGATTTGAACATGTACACGAAGGGTAACCTAGATAATATAACCTTCTTCCTTTTTTTATAATCTGTCTTAAACTGCATTCTTCTCTTAAATGTCATGATGAACCACCCAAATATTCTTTTAACCTCGCAATAGTTTTGATTTCTCCCCCTTTAATCTTTCTGTAAGCTTCCCAGTATTTCTCTTTAGATACTTGAGTCTTAACAGATTTAAGGTAATTTCTCAAAGCCCTGACCTGCGTAACCCATCTTTCTTTTTTACCCATCCTTGCTGTTTTTTTGCCTTTTCTGCTGCCATAACCCCTTCTTTTTTTCTCTTCTTTTTTGGTTTTTTGTCCTTTTGCCGGAATAACGTAAATAACACCATCATTGATCAGCGATCTTAATTCTTGTTTAGTTACAGCATCTTCAATATCTGTAATCCTTTCTGGGTTGAACTTTATTCTACCTTTGCCCACACCAAGCATTCTTGATATTATTTGTTTTTTCTTTTCAAGGTTCATTTTAAGATTTCACCTTAGCGGGAGCATTAAGTACCCTTAACCCTTTTTTCCTAGCCTCTTTTAGTATTTCTAATTTCTTTCTTAATCCCAATTTTCCTGAAATCCTTACCGCGTGCTGAGACGGATTTAATGGTTCGAGTTCTTTAACGTTGTTTATAAGAACTTCTCTCAGACCGGAAGGATGCAAACCTCTGACTTTTTTCGATTTACGATACCCTATCTTTACGATAGGCGGCCAACCTTTAAACTGCAGCCGCATTTTGTTGTCTATTCCCTTGGGCTTCCTCCAGTTTGCTTTTATTCTTTTATATCTCCAGCTCTCTTCCCTTTTAAATTCTGGTATTTTTTTATCAGGGTCTTTCATAAATGTACACCCCATCTAAAAAGACTCTAGGGTCTTTATACTTTATCTTTGTAGCGTTTTCTATGTTTCCTGCCGTCTGTCCAACAGCTTCCTTGCACGGACCTTCAACTATTACATCATCACCCTCTACGGTCACTTTAGTATTAGAACCTACAATCTTAGCATAGCGAGGAAACCTTTCACCTATAAAATTATCTATCCTGACTTTATCTTTTTCTACTTTTACCTGAATCGGAAAGTGTGAATAAACTATCTTTAATTTATAAACGTAATTCTTTTGAACCCCTTCTATCAAGTTTTTTATGTGTTTAACAACAGCTTTTGCAACAGCATAATAATCTCTCCTTTTTTTAACGCTAGTAACTACGATTTTATTTCCTTTTATTTCGATGCTAACCTTCATTTTTGAAAAATCTTTTTCGCATTCTCCTTTAGGACCCTTTACCCTGAGCTTTTTGTCTTCTAATTTTGCTGATACCCCTTCAGGTAGAGCTATTTCTTCTGAATAAACAGCCTGTTTAACTGTCTCAGTAGACATAGCCAAGCAATCTCCCTCCTATTTTCTTTTCTTGAGCCTCTATGTGGCTCATTATTCCTTGATTTGTAGAAACTATTAAGATCCCTACACCTACAGCGGGTAAGTATTTTCTTTCCCATTGACCTATTTCATCCCAACTTACTGGATATCTCGGTTTCACAGCTCCGCAGTTGTTTATCCTTCCCATGAGCTGCACCTTTAACTTTGGCATTATCCTGTCGTCTATGAGCTCGAACTCACCAATATAACCATATTTTTGCATGACTTTAAGAGTGTTCATTAATAGTTTTGACGCCGGCATTACATAACATTCTCTTTTGTTCCTTTTTTCGTTTTCCAATATTGTGTTAAAAAGATTTGCGATAAGGTCGTTAGCTGGCATTTTTTATCACCTAATTATATTTTTTAAACCCTAACTGAGGAGCAACTTCCCTGAAACACTGTCTGCAAAGCATCAAGCCGTATTTTTGGATTACTGGGCCATACTGACCACACCTTACACAAGCTCTAGATCCTTTCCCGTATCTTCGCGGTTTTCCGCTCCTGATTTTCCCAAAAGTATATTTCCCCATTATACCAAATTCACCCCTATGCTCCTATAAAACTCTATTGCTTCTTCCTTCGTTACCCTTTGTTCTTTACCTACCTTTGATTTACATCTTTTCCTCTTTTGAACCCTGAAACCTGGCCTAGCTAGGTTAACCATTACATCAAGACCAAATATGCCTATTTCTGGGTTATACTTTATTCCGGGGATGTCTATATGCTCCTTGATTCCAAAAGCTAGATTACCGGCGTCATCAATCGAGGATGCCGGTAAAGAGTTTCCTTTAGCGGCTAAAACCCTCTGGAGAATTTCTAAAGCTTTTTTCTTTCTTAAAGTAACCATGACAGCAATTTTTTCGCCTCTATGTATTCCAAAGTCTCTTATTGTCCTCTTGGCTTTTCTTTCAGACGGTTCTTGTCCTGTTATCTCTTTCAGAATCCTCTTAGCTTTTTCTAACTTTTCTCCAGCTTGACCAACTCCGATATGCAGAATAACTTTATCTATGTATATCCTTTTCATTGAATTCGATTCTTTAGATTCTTCCATCATTCTTCAACACCTAGTTTTATAGCGGGTTTCTCTTTACCTACCACCACTATGTAGTCTCTCGTAACTGTAACGCTTTCATCGCCTTTCAATAGCCTTACCGTTGCTATTCTGCTATAGGTACTTGGAATTACTTCATCGATCTTCCCGATTATTCCAACTCTTCTACCCCTGTAAACGAGACCCGTGTTTCCCTTTTCTAATTTAAAAACATCTAACACTTTATTTTCAGCAATATTCACTAACAAGGAATCGCCAGTATGTATGCTTGAGTCTTCGAGTATATAGCTGCTTGAATCATGGCCGATGTATTGTAATTTTCCTTCTTTTGTTTTAACCTTCTTTATTACCTTTATTATTTTAAGATCCTTTTCCTGTTTATCTATCTTTAAAGGATATAGCTCTTTCCCGTTAGATGGTACCAATCTGTAATAGATGTCGGTGTCTTTAATGTTTATGACATCAAACAGACCTATGGGAAACTGGTGATCCTTAACCGCTTTGTTGTTTACTATGAGCATTCCCATTCTCAGACCTTTTTTCGCTTCCCAAGCCGTTCTAGCATAGCCCAATACGTCTCTTATAAGGGTAACCGGATCATAAGCTAACCATTTTGGATGGGGCCCTGGACCAGCGTTTGTCGCAAATACGTATTCCTTTTTAGGAGTTTGATAAAATTCAGGTAACAGTTCCCTTTTTCTGACTGTTGATCCTCCTTTTTTAGCCAACTTGCTTCACCTCATTATCAGCTTTACCTTCTAAAGCTTCTTTTCTTTTTTTATCCTCTAAATTCAATTCTACGATCATAACTTTAGATGGGTGAACTTTTACTGGCACTTCTTGCCCATTAACTTTTTTTCTCATCAAACCTTCCACAGCTATCCTACCTAAATCTGGATATACGTCTATCACTTTTCCCTGAACGCCCTTGTAATCTCCTCTCATTACTTTTACAGTGTCTCCTTTCCTAACCCTTATTGCTCTCAAACCATATTTTTGCCTTAACTCGCTTGATAGATTAGCCCTCAACGTTTTGTTTTTATCAAGCCAGTCTTCATTTTTTAATATCTCTTTTATTTTCATTTTATCATCACACTATAGAATAAGCTATGTTGGCTATCCTCGGCCATTTTTCGGCAGCCTCCATAGCAACAGGCCCCCTTATTTCAGTTCCTTTAAGTTCGCCTTCTGGCGTTATCAGAACTGCAGCGTTATCTTCAAAGCTTATTCTTTCTCCGCTTAACCTCTTTACAGGATACTTTTGCCTTACTATTACGGCATGAAATATCTGTTTTCTAACTTCAGGTGTTCCAACTCTAACAACAACCACAACTTCGTCTCCAACCGATGCCGCGGGTATCCTCTTCAGCCTACCTTTGTAACCTATAACTTGAATGAGTTTTAGTTTTTTAGCACCCGTGTTATCAGCACAGTTAATTACCGCTGGAACTGGGATAGATTTTGTGATGTGCGGCTTGTATTCCTCTACCCCCTTTGCTGAAACTGCTCTTGTCTTTTCAGGCACCGGTCTTCACCTCGCCAAGAACAACATGTGCTACGTTTTTACCTAAAGGCCTGGTTTCTGCTATAGCCACGGTACTTCCTTCTTTTATTTCAACGCAAGGTGGAACACGCGCATGGATCTTTCCTCTTCTCCTTTCATATCTCATATATTTATGCACATAGTAGAAGTATTCTATCTCCACAACAGCTGTCTTTTTGGTTTTATAGCTTACAACCTTTCCAACCCTTATTTTTCCCCTTATCTTTAGATTACCGTGATACGGGCATAGCGGATCCTGGCACTTGGATACTGGCTGAGCTATCTTTAGATTAATCCCCTGCATCATTTTGGATCTAACCTCTCCCAAGTTCTGCCCAACAAATCCTCCCCTACGTAGATTTTTTTATTGCTTATAAATTGATTCCCCTTTTTGGGTACCACTTTTATACTTTCATTGGTTTTAACATAAAAAGTATTTTTAGTTTCATATACTATATAGCCATTTATCCTTTTCTTGGCTACTGTAACTTGATCCCCTAAGTTTATCATTTCTTCTTTTGCCTCCTTTTCAATTCAGTCAGAATTCTCGCTATGTTTCTCCTTACTGACTTTACGCTTCCTGATTCTTTGCCCAGCATTCTTATTTTCCTAAGATTATTGAGTCTGAGAATTTCTTTCTGCGTTTCCGCTAAATTTTTCCTTAATTCTTCATCACTGAGTTTGCTGACCTTTATTTTCTTCATTTTTCTCACCTCTTAACATAAATTCTTCTAAAACGGGAGACTTATATGCTACAGTTACTTTTATTCCATAAAGCCCCATTTTAAGCAAAACGTGTTCTACCGAGGTTTTGCTTGCTGCTTCTCTAGGGTACCCGCTTTTTGGTATTATTCCTTCTCTAAACTTCTGGAATGAAGCTCTTTCGCTCCTTATTTTGCCCTGTAGCTTTATTTCAATTCCAAGAGCTCCCGCAGCAATGGCTTCATGCATGGCCAAAGTAGCAGCTCTTCTAAAGTTTACGCCTTTTTGATATGCGTTTGCAAGCCTTAATGCTATTGCCTTAGGATCCAATGCCGGATTTGAGACTTCAGTAGCATTTATTGATACTTCCTTTAACCCTATTTCTTTTGATATGTCTTCCATGAGGTTACGAACGTTTGTCCCATGTAACCCTATTACAAGTCCTGGTCTTAGGGCAATTATGTTAAGCCTTGTCCCCAATGGGCTGCTCTCAAGGCTCATATCGACAAAACCTGCCTGCTTTAACTTCTTGTCAAGATATTCCCTTAACATCATGCTCTGCTTTTTTGATTCAAGTATATTTTTATAATACACCATATCTATACCACCCTTGCAACAGCTTCAATATGAACATATACATGAGTTTTAGGAGACCTCCTTCCATAAGCGCGAGGAACATACCTTACAAGCTTTCTTCCTGGATATGCCGTTGCATGAATTATTATGAGACGGCTAACATCCAGCCCCTTATATAGAGCATTAGATTCTAAATTTTCTAAAAGCTTTAAGAAAAACTTTGCTGCTTTAATAGGATATCTTCCTGTATAAAAACCTTCAACGTTATGATGCCCGATTTTGCTGTGATATCTTTTAAAAGGTATCATTCGTCTCTTATCGATCACTTCTTGTAAGATCTGTTTAGCGCGATCCAAACTCATGCCCTTTATATAATTAGCTACCTCTCTGGCTTCCTTGGGACTCACGTCAACTTCCCTTAAGCTTCCTCTAACGTCCGAAACCTCATTATATCTAACAAACGAATACCCAAACTCTGGCATTTGCCTTCCATGTATTTACGCAATTAATTTAAAAACTTTCCCTCATAACTTTACCGACAGTAGCGTTTTCCCGTACTGAAGCATTTTCCACTTATGTTTTGTAGATAAATCTAAATAATGATGAGCAGAAAATACTTTAAGGGCCGGTAGTTCAGCGGTAGAATGCCCGCCTCGCACGCGGGAGGTCGGGGGTTCAAGTCCCCCCCGGTCCATAAAAAACTTATATTTTAATCTAAAATTAAGGAAAGTATTGGAAACCGATGAAATATACAAGCTCATAGGAAAAATTGTGCTGTCAGAGAATCCCGGTTTAATGATGAAAAAGATTAGAGAAAACCTTAATGTAAAACAAAAGGAGCTTGCTGAAGTGATAGGCGTTTCTCCTCCAGTAATTTCTGATTATGAGAAGGGAGTAAGAAGAAAAGCTGGAGTTAGGTTTATAAAAAAATACATAGATGGGCTTATCAAGCTGAAAGGAACGGATTCTGTGATTTTATCCATTTATCAGGATAAGCAAAACGTTGAAAATAGCGGAATTATAGATATTAAAGAGTATAAAAAACCGATTAAGGTGGCTGATTTGATAAATTCTGTCGAAGGCCAAGTGCTAGCAGGAAACGAAATGATAGATCATTACCTTTTTGGACATACAGTATTGGACAGTATAAAGGCTATCATCGCGCTTAAGGGTGAGCAATTTTACAAAATATTTGGAAAGTCATCTGAAAGGGCTCTAATATTTACTAAAGTAGGTTTGGGAAGAAGCCCTATGGTGGCTGTGAGGATCTCCCCTCTTAAACCTAGGTTAGTTGCTATACACGGGACCCAAAACGTTGAAAAGCTTGCGATAGAAATGGCTAAAGTCGAAAAAATAGTTCTTGTACTGATTCCTCCGATAGAGATATCAATACTTTTGAATAAAATAAATAAGTTGGTAGAACAGGATGATTGAGGATTATTTAAAAGCTGGAAAGATAGCATCGGATGCACTAAAAAAATCCTTTGATACAGTATATGAAGGAAAAAAAGTCTTAGAAATTTGTGATGAGCTTGAAGAGTTTATAATTAAACAGGGAGGATTCCCTGCCTTCCCTGTGAACATATCTCAAAACGAAGAAGCGGCCCACTACACGGCAAAATTTGAAGATGATAAAACAATTAAAAAGGGAGCCATAGTAAAGGTTGATCTTGGCGTTCACGTAAATGGTTACATAGCTGATACAGCCATTACCATTACGTTTTCAAGCCTTGATACTAGCATGGTTAAAGCAAATCATGAAACGCTAGAAAGTGCTTTAAAAATCATCCGCCCGGGTGTAGAATTTTATGAATTTGGGTCGTATGTAGAGAAAAGCGCTAAGAGTTATGGATTCAAAACAATAGAAAACCTGATGGGTCACAAGCTGGATCATTTTGTTTTGCATTCAGGGGTCTCCGTTCCTATGATAAGCTCGCCAGTAAAAGGTCGTTTTGAAAAAAATAATGCGTATGCGGTAGAACCTTTCTTTGTTGAAAGCGATGCCATAGGTTTTGTTATAGACGGAGAACACAGCAACATCTACAGGCTCGTATCACCTAGAAAGCTAAAAGGCGATGAAAATTCTAACCAGCTAGTCAGTTATATTTGGGAAAAGTATAGGACGCTGCCATTTGCGGCAAGGTGGGTAGCTAAAGAGTTTGGGGTTAATTCAGTACAATTGTTGAACAAGCTTGTTAAAGATGGAGTGCTTGAAGACTATCACGTGTTAGTGGAAGCTGGAGGAGCCAGAGTAAGTCAGTTTGAACATACTGTATACTTGACAGAAAATGAAGTGTTTGTTACAACAAAATTTTAATTTATGGTTTTAAAAAACAAAAACGCTTAAATTTACATTAATGTTAATTTGTATTGCGGGGGTCGCCTAGCCAGGTCAATGGCGCTGCCCTGAGGCGGCAGTCCCGTTGGGGTACGTGGGTTCAAATCCCACCCCCCGCATTGTAACAGGATTTTAATCAATCAGAGAATTGTATTTTTGCTCTATAATAATGATGAGAACTTCGTTTGCTGTAAGCTCTCTTTTGTCCATCTTTTGTTTTATTTTTTCGTTTATTGTGTCGAAAATATATTCACCTGCTGGATAATTTTTCTCGGCATCTTTACAGTAATGTAAGCCTATGCCTTCATAGAACGGGTGCATCGTGTATAGGTATTCTTTGTATCTATAGATTACCACGGCTGGCGTCCTTCCCAAAAAGCTCGACAAAGCCAGGAAATCTTTGACCAGATCCTCCAGATTAAAAAACTCTATTTTATACACGTCCATGATATTAGAAAGGTGTTTTTGGTTTATAAGGTTATTTATAACATATCATGATTTTTCCGCAAGAAACAGAATTTTCTTAAGAAATTCATCTTTTAAATTGCTATTGAGTTCTGCCCATTTAATCTTTTTATTATCCATGATTATTCCTTCATCATCAATAATTATTGCCCTTTCTCTTTTGGTCCTTATTGGCAAGAATTTTAAAAGCTCATCGGCTGTATTTATCGAATCTGATCTAAACCCAAACACGTATTTTATAGGGTCTTTGCATTCAACAGTCCATACAACATATATATTATGTTTTTTATCTTCATATCCCCCAAGACTCTTTATAACTGATGCTAGTTTATCTTTATCGATCATTTTAATATTTTTTGGATCTGAGAGGCGGAATTTTTTAGCCTCACTAAACTTAGATAATCTCCTTTATATACAGTGATGCATTCATTCGGTGAAACTTCGTATCTTAGCTGACCGTCAGCTATTATGTATGCGTGAGAGCTGCTTATTATGTTAATAAAGCTTGGCTTTATTATGATTACAGGTAAGGCCCTGAGCGGCATCACCGAATTCAATATAACAGCTTCAACGTCTTGCTCAACTACTGGTCCTCTGTTTGAATAATTATAACCGGTTGAGCCTGATGGAGTTGATATAATTAAACCGTCCATCCTTTCATTTATAACAAAGACGTTTTCAACTTTAATCGAAAAAGTGGGGGTCTGATTAAAATTTGCCCTTTGTATATAAAATTCGTTTAAAACGTTTACGGTTTCAAGGTCCGATATCTTTGCTCTTAACCTCATTCTTTTCTCTATAATATAATCCTTTGAAAGATACGAGTCAAGAAATTCATTGACCTTATCCTTTTCTATTTGGGCAAGTATACCCCTTCCTCCCATGTTAATTCCTATAACTTCTACGTACTCAGGCAAATACCTAGACAGCCCCAAAAGCGTTCCATCCCCTCCAATGGTAATGGCCGAAGATATATTTTCGTTCTCGATTATCCTGTACGACTCAACTTTCCTTACATATGGCAAATCTTGAACGCTAAAAAGTTCAAAATGTTCCTTTAGAGTTGAAATTATGTTTGTAATTTCTTGATTTACTATACCTTCTTTAACGGCTATCAGAGCCTTAATCTTCACAACTTATACTAGATTTACTTTTCTTTAAAGAGTTTTGCTTAAAAAAGATTGAACTCACTGACTGTTTTATAAAGCGGACCTTCAGGTAAAAGCGTGCTTTCCATCAGATAAAACTTCTTAATCCTGTATGAACCAAGGTCGATGTTTAAAAACCGGTTTAATCTTTGTTTAAGACCTTCTTTATCTTTTATAAATTTAACACGCGCAATTGTAAGGTGAGGAACAAATTCTTCGTCGCTTTTAATGTCGCTCGAGCTCTTATCGACCTCTTCAGCAAGTTGCTTAAGCTCATTCGAATGACCACCTATCCAGATTATCCTAACAAAATTAAAGTCAGGAAAAACCCCAAGGCCTTTTATGTGTATATCAAAACTTGGAAGAGAAATTTTTGAAAGGTTTTTTACAATTTCATTTTTTTGGTCTTCGTTGATTTCTCCTAAAAACTTAAGCGTGAAATGGAGGTTTTCCTCCTTTGTTATGCTGATGCCGCTTTCTTTATCCTTTATTGTTTCAGCTATTTCTCTAATCCTTCCTTTCAACGCTTTATCCTCTATGTTTACACTAACAAAAGCTCTCATGTTTTTTTGCTAAGATTCAACATAAATAAAGCGTTTTCTAGCATTCCGGTGTCATTGTTAAAATAAAGATAAGCTTCTTTTGCTTTACTGCCGATTATCATTTTATAATAGCCAAGAAGTTCTTTTTCAGAATACTCATACGCGTACCAATCAGTTAAACCATGAAATCTTATGTATATTATTCCTAAATTGGTCACGATTTCATCTGGTAAACCCGGTGCGCTCACTGAACAAAAAATATACCCGAGCTTTATGATCAAGTCCTTTAAATTCCACCAGCAAGGATCTCTGAACTCTATTACAGGAAAACCGTTTAGGCTAATGTTTTTGATAAAAAATTCCAGTTTTTTGATGTTGTTTTCTCTACAATCGAAAGTAGGCGGCATCTGAAAGAGCCAGAACCTTATTTTACTCAGCATCGGTTCAAATTTACTGTAAAATTTTTGGAAAGTTTCTATACTAGATAGCTTAGTGTAATGAGTTATAAACTTATTAACTTTAACCGAAAAAATAAAGTCTTTATTTACCCTAGACCACCTTTTTATTGCCGCATAAGAAGGAAATGAATAGAACGTCGAATTTATTTCAACCGTATTAAAGCCTTTAGAAATATACCAGCTTAACTGATCAGGTTTGCCTTCATTCCAGAAATACGAGTAACCTGAAGTTCCAACATAAATTTTCATTTAATAGCCTCTCTGTAAAAATTGTATATTTTTAGGATTTGTCATATAGATGGCATGCTACGTAATGCCCGGGCTCTACTTCTTTGAGCTTTGGTTCTTCAACCTTGCATCTGTCAAATGCGTAAGGACACCTCGGATGGAACCTGCAACCAGATGGCGGATTTACTGGACTGGGTATTTCTCCCTTTATTTTTACTTCAGCCTTTGGAGCGCTAGGATCTGGAATGGGTATAGCTGCAATCAAAGCCTGAGTGTAAGGATGCAATGGATTGTCTATGAGCTTCTCTGAATCCGCAAGCTCAACAACCTTGCCCAAGTACATTACAGCTATCCTGTCACTCATGTGTTTGGCCAAAGCCAAATCATGCGTTATAAACAAGAATGTAATACCATATTTTTCTTTTAGCTCGAGCATCACGTTTAAAACTTCTGCCCTTATAGAAACATCAAGCATCGACACGGGTTCGTCTGCAACAATAAAGTCTGGCCTTAAAACAAGAGCCCTAGCTATGGCTACTCTTTGCCTTTGTCCTCCACTAAGTTCATGAGGATATCTGTTTATGAACTCTTCAGGAGGAGTCAGCTTTACGTCCTCAAGTGCCTTTGAAACCTCTTCGTCTATTTTGTCTTTGCTGACAAGCTTGTTTATTAATAATCCTTCAGCCACTACATCCCTGATCGTTAATCTGGGGTTTATTGAATCGTACGGATCTTGAAATATTATCTGCAGTTTTCTTCTATAGTTCTTCAATTCAGAACCCTTTATCTTGTAAATGTCAACTCCTTTGTAAATAGCTGAACCCCCCGTAGGTTCTATTAACCTTATTAAAGTTCTGCCAAATGTAGTCTTTCCGCTCCCAGATTCTCCAGCTAAACCTAGTATCTCTCTCGGATAGATGTCAACAGATATGTCGTCTACGGCTTTTACCCATTTTTGTTTTTCCCCTCTAAGTGAACCGGTAAAGCTCATTCTGACCGGGAAATACTTTTTTACGTTTAAAGCTCTAATTAACGGCTCAGGCATTTGAATCACCTTTGTCATATAGATGGCATGCTACGTAATGCCCGGGCTCTACTTCTTTGAGCTTTGGTTCTTCAACCTTGCATCTGTCAAATGCGTAAGGACACCTCGGATGGAACCTGCAACCAGATGGCGGATTGGCCAAATTAGGTGGAGCCCCTGGTATTCCTATAAGCTTTTGTTTTTTAGCCTTTATGTTCGGGAAAGCGCCAAGAAGCCCCTGCGTATACGGATGCTTAGGCGAATGGTAGATCTTATTTATATCGCCATACTCAACTATTTTTCCTGCATATATCACCGCAATTGAATCACAAACATCTGCTATTATAGAAAGATCATGTGTTATCAAAATCATGCTTATGTTCAGTTTTTGTTTTAAACTTCTCAGAAGGCTTAGTATCTGAGCCTGTACTATAACATCTAGAGCTGTTGTTGGTTCATCCAATATTAAAATGTCCGGGTTGTTAGCCAACGCCATTGCTATTGCAGCCCTTTGCTTCATGCCTCCAGAAAATTCGTGCGGATAGTTGTTTATTCTTGATGGATCTATCCCTACAAGCTGGAATAGTTCCTTAACTCTTGACACTGCCTCATCTTTTGTAACGTTTCTATGAGTTAGAATTGCTTCCACTATTTGATCGCCAATGGTAAAAACTGGATCAAATGCGTTCATAGAAGCCTGGGGGACTAGAGCTATCTTAACCCATCTTATTTTCCTGAATCCTTCGTCGTCGAACTTTAATACGTCCTGTCCGTCCAAGTAAATATTGCCTGAAATTATCTGCGCGTTTTTAGGCAGTATTCTCATTATTGTTGTTGCTATGCTTGTTTTGCCGCTTCCTGACTCTCCGGCTAGTCCTAAACAGTTTCCTTTTCTTACAGAAAATGAAATATCGTCTACGGCTTTTACATACGCTTGGCCCATTCTGTAATACATTTTTAATCCGTCAACCTTTAGAACTTCAGACACTCGCATTCACCAACTTATATTCAAAACTAATATAATCAGCACCTATAAAGCTACCTCTAGCATACACTAAATACCCGTAAGATCTGTTATAAACTAGTTTCCAGTTAGAAGCCCCTAAGTTATATGTGTAATAATATGGAATAAGGGTGAGGTTTACGTTTATGTTTGATGACTTTAAAACCGAGTATTTTATAACTATGCTTTCATTACCTTGAAATTCAATATACGTTATGCCTGTTTCATTTTTAACAGATGAATTAATAAAAAGAGGCATTCCGAATGAACCCTCTTTAAAGTAAGTTAGATTATCAGATGGATTAAAAACAGGGGTAAAAGACTGGTTAACGTAAGGCTTTTTTATAGTGCCATTGACAGATAAAATTGAATAGTTAAATATTACGTTATTGTTTTTAACCGAAGTTACATGAATTTTAACAATATTTTCATAAGTTCCGTTTTGAGGTAATGTAACATAGTAATCGTAAACAAAGGTTGAACCGACTAATTTTGAAGCCTTCTGATTTCTAAAAACGTAAAAATAATAAAACCCACAGAGTGCGATTATTATTACTAATATTATTCCTATGCTAGTTATGTATTTAGTTTTCACTGGCCTCTCAACCTTGGATTGAATATTTCATCTAATGCATATCCAATCATAACAAATGCTAACGAAAGAAGTACTATAGCTAAACCCGGAAATATAAACCACCACCAGCCAAACTGGTAGTATATTGCTGAAGCCGCATGATCATACGCCTTTGATAGCATCCTTCCCCAGGTAGGTGTTGTTGATGCCCCTGGAAACAGGAAATCAAGCGCAGCTTCTGTCAATATAAATCCAGGAACGCTCAACGCAAGGTTTGCATAGACAAGACCCATCACGTTTGGTATTATATGCTTCCTAATAATATGCCAGTTCCCGGCTCCCAGAGCTTTTGATGCCTCTATATAACCTCTCTCTTTCAGAGAAAGGACTTGCGACCTGATAACCCTTGCTACAGAAGGCCAGGACAGCACCGCAAAAAGAACGACAAGCCAGAAATAGAGGCTCTTTGCTAAAAATGCATTTTGGGTCAATAAAAATAAAACAACTATTGCAAGCGGTAAAAACGGAATTACCAGAAATATATCAGTTATCCTCATCGTTAGTTCTTCAATCAAACCTCCAAACATACCTGCAATTAGTCCTATTATTAAACCTAATGCAACAGAAAATATTGATGCTAAAAGACCCACTTCTATAGAAATTCTTGAACCCCAAACAAACTGAGACCATAAGTCCCTACCGTTGTTGTCTGTCCCAAGAAGCCCATACTGTCTTCCGTAAATAAAGAAATATGGGTCTGCTAAAGAAAATTTTACGTATCCCTGCTGAGGTGATTCAAAAGCTATAACTTGAACGTTTAATTTATACTCTCCTTTTTGGTTCAAAATTAACATAGCAGGCATACTTAATGATAAGCCCGAAGGACCGAACGCTGACAATACTACAGGTGTGGTATCTGATGCTAGATATATTTGGTTCCAACTGTTCATATGCAAACCGTTGTCAAGGCTGTCAATAACGACAGGCGAAGACGCTATATAAGTATAAGATGTAAGCACATAAGTTTTGCCATTTGGCGTTATTAGCGTAAACTTAACGTAAAGATCCGATAGGTTGGTTGCATTTATAGGATCAAACAATGCTCCAAAAGCGAATTTGTAGGGGGGCTTATAGTTATAGTTGAAGTTATATGTGATGTTTAAAAGAGAAACTTCACCCATACCTGCAGGCACTTTCGATGAAACGGTAATGACCTGCGCCTCAGTGCTTCTGTATCTTGTTACGCTTACAACTGATGATGGGAGAACGCTTTGCTGTATAGTGTAATTCGCATTATTGTAAGTATTTATCTTCCAATTATTTAAGTTGTTAGAAACAGCTTCTGTATTTGGAGGAAGGTTATTATAAAGGGGGATAACGGTGGCCCAACTCGGAACAGCCCATGGTCCTGCAACAAAGGTTTGTGTTGGTGAATTAGATGTAAGAAAAGGAGCAAAAACAGCGATTAATGTGAAAAATATAATTATAAAAGCGCCGGCTACACCCATTTTGTTTTTAGCGAAAAGCTTGAGCTGATTTTTATATGACATGCTAACCCCTCCTTATCCTTGGGTCCAACAGACCATAAGATATATCAGCTATAAAGTTTGCTAAAACCACCATCAATGAAATTATAAAAAATATTGCCTGTTCTAAAGGAAAATCTTCTGTAACTATCGCCATGTATGTCCAGTAGCCCAAACCAGGCCATCCAAAGATGGTTTCTGTTATAACTGCACCTGAAAGAACAAATCCCATAGATATGGCAAAAATAGTTAAAGTAGGTAAAATTGCATTTCTTAACACATGCTTATAAAGAATCGATCGATCCTTGAGCCCTTTAGCTCTAAGCACCGTTACAAAGTCTTCGTTTATAATATCAATTGCAGTTGACCTCTGTATTAGGTAGAAACCACCTATGCTAATAAGGGTAAGCGATGTAAAAGGAAGTATCATTGCTCTCAAAACCGCTAAATAATAGGCTATCCCATGGAAGGAGCTAAAGTAAGCTGCCGCGTTTGGGGGTGAAAGCTTAAGGTAATAAGCAAATATTAAAAGAAGCAAACTGCCTATCCAGAAGGACGGCATAGCGTAAAAGAAAAGTAGCGTCATAAAAGAGACCTGATCAACAGGTGTGCCTCTTTTATGCGCTGAAAAAACTCCCAAATAAAGGCTTATAAAAAACGACACGATAGTTGAACCTCCTAACAAAAGAACCGTGTAAGGTGCGTATCTTCCGATGGTACCAATCACAGGTCCGCTTAAAACGCTTCCTACATTGTAACCGAATTGAAATGTAAACATAGCCTTGAGATATATCAAATATCTTATATCAAGGGGTTTGTTAAACCCTAATTCTGCAATTACTGTTTCTCTGATTTTTTCTATGTACTGTAGATTGTGTTGTGTCCCAACTATCGGTACAAACCATTGTTCAGGGTTTATCCCAAGTAAAGTAAAAGGCATAACTTGAAATAAAAAGAAATTTATCGTCGCTATAACCCACATGGTGATTATGATTCCAATAACTTTTTTAGCAAGATACGCCTTAATACCCATCCCAATCAGTAGAGTACAAAAAAATATTTAAATGTTTTATGTTAAATTACTTTCTTCTAAATGCCCAGACAGCTACTACGACCACAATTATTACGATAATTATTACAGCAGCTGCTATGTAGTATCCAGTGTAGCTCGGCTTTGTTGGAGTTGGAGGCGGAGTCGGTGTTGGAGTTGGTGTAACAGTAGAAAGAGTTGTGCTCTGTACAGAAGTTGTAGAAGTAACAGAAAGCGTGCCTGTATAATTCTGATAACCTGGAGCAGTTACCGAAATAGACTGAGCACCTAAAGGCACATTAGTTAATACAGCTATACCTGAAGAGTTAGTCGTAGCCTTAACACCATCTATTTGTACTGTCGCACCTGCTATTGGAGTGCCGCTTGGCGAAACAACTTTATATATTATGGTCGTTGTTGTTGGAGTTACTGAAGTTACCGTTAAACCGCTATAACTGTACCATACCCTGTTAAGTCCGAATGATTTGTATGATGCGTTAACCATCAGCTCGTAAGTTCCTGGTGATAGGGAGGTTGTTGGTATTGAAGCAGTATATAATCCGTTTCCAGCGTTAGTTAAAGGTTCACTTTCATATACATGTCCGGTTGCTGGGTTAATTACCTCAACAACGCCTGTTGCGTTTGTTATAGGTATGTAGCCAGTGCTACCAGGAGCTACTCCCTCAAACGTACTGGAAGTCGGGTTGTATATTTCTTCTGTTATGCTGACGTTGAACGGCATGCTTGTTCCCTGTGTTTCGGTCGCCATCCATGCCCACCATGCGCTTCTGTAGTAGTTTGGATTTCTAGTTAGAGTTATTACGTTAGTTACTTTGTTCCATGACTGGAATACAAATGGCCCACTGCCAACTTCCAGATTGGGTAACCAGTACATCCATTGTGGAAGATTTTCGTTGGGTGAATACAGATATGAAGAAAGCCCTGATATTTGTTTTAGTGGAAGGGTTGTATCCATTGCACCAGTTGATGAAGAAACCACTGACGGGTTAAAGTACTTGAATATGTGCTCGGGTATTACTGGTATATCTACTGTATAGATATTCCATAAGTTTGTGGAGTTTATGTAAAGCTGGATTTCGTATGGGTTGTTCGGAGGTATATAAGTTGCAAGCAGACCGTAAGGCGGAGTTGATGCATAGGCATCCGGCGTGCTTGCTCCTGATAATCCCTGTTCATTCCAGTAATACAAAGAGAAGTTGTAGTCATATGCTGTAAGCGGGACGCCATCCTGCCAAGTATCATTCTTCCAGAAGTTGATTGTAATTATTTGCCCGTTTACTATCTTTGAGGCGTTAAACGGGTTCCACCACCCTGATCCGCTACTTATTGGAGTTGTCACATCACTCTGAACGCTGTACGTTCCCATCCATGGCATCAATGCTCCGCTTGTTAATCCAGTTGGAGGTGTTCCTATTGGCGAATCATATACTTCCTGCCATACATCTACCTGCCATACCCAGTTTGTAACATATAACGGGTTCAATGAAGAGGGTGCTGAGTGCAAAGCTTCAGTAAATGTACCCCCGTATGGAGCATTTGATGGATGAACGTTAAGCGAAGTGTAATAGAGACCTGTTTCTTCATTGGGTCCTACAGTTGGTAACTGAGCAAATCCTGTAAATCCTTTGACATAATCAGCATATATCTGATTAGACCATAGAGCTACAACATATGGAAGCTGCTGATAGAATATCTTCTGGAACATCCATGCAGCCTGCTGTGCAGTTGATAAATTAGTTGCGTGCCAGTAAAGCAAATCAGTCCAGTAATCCATGCTTTCATTCCAGAAGTTGCCGAAGTCAACAACACCGGCTAACTGCCCGTTAAAGAAGAACCATGGATAGTTTGGTTCCCAAGATACGATCCAGCCAAAGGTATACATGCCCCATGAATCAGTCTCATTTGCAAGCGTCATGTTGAACTGCGGGGGTGTTGTTGAAAAGTTCGCTAACATGGTACCAGGAGCTATAACTACACCTGCGGCAGGAGAATATATAATTGAAGAAGCTGTAACACCCGTTACCGGCTTCAACGTTATTGTGAGGTTTATCTGTTTAGCTGCACTAGCGAGAGATTCAGCCAAATCTGTTCTTAGCGGGTCATCAGATCTGTAGTAAAGCACTGGAGAGAATGGCTTTCCATAAAGAGTCCACTGCCCTTTTGCTGCATTGTAACTTATACCAGGAACCTGAAGCAATTCCTGCATTGCAGCAGATGGACTAAACTTGTATGGGTATGGAAGCTGAGGATCGAACCAGTATGTAGATGCATATG